>Ga0315907_10000025_pt1 | contig 202623 bp, 191 predicted proteins | sample LakEriMetagenome_3_FD_203525 | JGI IMG/M metagenome (GOLD analysis project Ga0315907, IMG submission 203525) | Freshwater fungal communities from buoy surface, Lake Erie, Ohio, United States - Buoy 12 MA123 | ecosystem: Environmental > Aquatic > Freshwater > Lake > Lake biofilm | place: USA...
CAACAAAAAGCGTTAGATTTATTGGGAGTTTCCCTGATTTGTACCCAGTAACGGGGTGCTGTAAATTCTCTTAATCCCTTCTACAGCACAGGTTATGGCCTTTTGTCAACGGGGAAGTCCAGGTATAGTAAGACTTTTAGCGATTACTAAGAATTATGAAGTGTCACACTCTAGTCAGCGATCGCTGGCTTAATGAGAGTTTATCTCAATAATTTAGTATCAGAACTATCAGATTTTTAGGGCTAGTTGTGCATCTGCTGGGCAAACAAATTAGCCTGTAATTCAGATCCGGCAATCGTTTTGACGATTTAGATAAAATTTTCAATGTGACAGTTGAGGGTGCGGAATGTGGGTGACAAAGTTTGATCGCCGAATTTTATCACCTCAACCCAAGCAACAGATCGGCGATCCAGCCAGATTCTCAATAGGATTACTTTAACTCGATTTCCCCTGGTCGCCAAGTCTTATCAAACCAAGGATCGAGCGGGCCATAAAGCCGAAGAATCGTATTCCAACCCGTGCCCGGATTTGTCTGCACCCAATTATTTTCCTTACTCGCAAGCGGTTTCGGCCCGAAATAGAGATCCACAGAGCCATCCGCATTAACCAAAAGTCCCTTAGTCTGACTACCGACACTAGGAAACTGTTGATCCGTCTGAATCATCGATCGCGTCTGGTGACTGTAAAGAATCACTGACCAGAATAGTAGCACGCTAGGATGTTTTAGCGTAACGCAGAATAATTACAAATTCGTCATGATTAAAAGCAAAAAAGCGCGTTAAGTAACTATTTTTTAAGTCAAGACAGCAATTGGCGATCACAATTCCCCCAAAAATGCTCTATACAGTGCTTAATGCTTTGATTTTCGCTATCTCTGTTTCTAAGTTGGGAAGTTTTTGATTATATTTTTGGGCTGTTTCTAACCATAAATCTTTTACCATCAGTAATTCTTGTAGGGTTTCTTCTAAGGTTTCACCCTGAGCCAAACAGCCAGATAGTGCTGGAATTTCAGCGACAAAACCGCCTTCTTCACAGGGATAAATAATAATTGGATAATTCATCTTTAGTTGTCTCCGATAATTTTAAGGACTCGACGAATATAAACAGATTTTACTTTTTTATTATGAACAGGTATGATCAAAATAATATCATTTCTTTTAAAAATGTGATGGCTACCTGTAATTCGATCAAGGGAAAACCCTTCTAATTCTAGCAGTTTACAAATATCGTTGAATCTTGCGTTATTAGGACTATTCTTGAAAGGAGAAACCCTTTAACAATACACTTGTTCTAACATAGCGGTAGTGAGAGATTTTTGGCCGTGATAATAGAGACGACGATTGAGACAACCGATCGATTTAACATAGGTAGATAGGGTTCCCAGATCATGGGAAATAATTAAAATAGTCATCCACTCATTCAATTCTTGCAACAGGGAAAAAATACTAGCACGCATTTGGGGATCGACACTGGCAGTGGGTTCATCTAAAATCAAGAGACGGGGTTCTACTGCTAAAGCGCGAGCGATATAAACCCGTTGGCGCTGTCCTCCCGAAAGTTCGGCAATCGACCTTTTTTTCAACGCTAACATTCCCACACTATCTAAAGCTTTATCTACCCTTAACTCATCTTTTTTACTATAGCCTTGCCAGAGTTTTTTGCTGCTCAATCTCCCCATTTTCACCACCTCACCCACAGTGATGGGAAATGAGCGATCGCATTCGACAAACTGCGGCACATAACCGACTAATTCCCGACCTTTTTGGACAGTTTGCCCCAAAATACTGACTTCTCCCCGCCAAGGTTTAATTAATCCCAGTAAAACCTTAAGTAGGGTAGTTTTTCCTCCTCCATTCGGACCGATAATTCCCAGGAAATCTAATTCTTCAATGGTTAAATTAATATCTTCGAGGATAGGTTCCTGTTCGTAGCCGGCCCAGAGATTATTAATGGTAATGATCGTTGACATATACAAGCAATTACTGATTTAAAACTGTGGCCATTTTTTGGGAAACTTGTCGCAGGTTTTCACTCCAATTTTCAGCAAAGGCACTGATAGGGATTACCTGTCCCCCAATTTCCCTAGCAATAGTTTCGGCACTTTTCTGACTAAATTCTGGTTGAGTAAAAATAACTTTAATATTCTCTTTTTTTGCCTGTTTGATTAGTTGACTTAACTGGGCAGCACTGGGTTCATTGCCGTCGATTTCGATTGCGATCATCTCTAAACCGTAATCTTGGGCAAAATAGCCCCATTCGGGATGAAAGACCATAAATTTTTTGTTTTTGACCCCTGCCAAGTTTTGCCGAATTTCTTGATCTAATGCGTCTAATTCCTGACTGAATTTTTCAAAGTTAGCCCGATAGATAGCTTCCTGACCGGGATCGAGTTGTGCTAGGGTTTGATAAATAGTCTTTGCCTGTGCTTTGACTCGTTTTGGTGATAACCAAATATGGGGATCTAGGGTGTTTTTTCCAGCTTGATGTTTTTTTTCCTTAGCGTGATCGTGATCATGATCATGATCGTGATTATGTTCTGCTGTCAAAGGGATTTTATCTACCCCTTGACTGGTATCGACGATTAACATCTGCTGGTTAACACTGTTTAAGCGATCTTTCCAGGCATCTTCTAAGGATACACCGATTTTAAAGTAGGCTTGCGATTGGGCTGTGGTTTTTAATTGTTCGGGTTTTGGTTCATAGGTGTGGGGATCTGTCCCGGGTTGAATCATGGCATTAACACTGACTCTATCACCGCCGATGCGTTTGACGAAATATTCCTGCGGTACGATACTGACTGTCACCTGTAAGGGTGTCTTTGCTTCCTCTTCCTTGACCGAGGAATCGCTACAAGCTGTTAAGCTGGCTATAGTCAGGGTTAAAGCGATCGCTGTTAACTGTAAATTTTTACCCATCGGATTAACTGAGTCTGATTATGATTCTGATCTTATCACAGTTGGTGAGAATCGTTATCATTCTGAAAATATTTCGGTACAAATGTACTGGCTTTTCGTCCTTCGATCTTTTGCTCCCAATTAAAAAATTTCTCTTGCTAACTAGGGCTTGACATGATATTATATAGATAATGGAAAATCCGTGCGCCTGCGACCCCCCTCTGGTCAAGTCAAATAAAGCCCAAAAAAATTAACCCCAAAAAGTAGTGGGTGAACTGATAACTGATACTTGCTAAGACTGCACCGGAGCAGGGAGAGGAAGCCTGAGCATTTGTACTAAAACTCCCAAGAGGCAGTATAAAAAATTCAGTAGAGCTTAACTAGAGCTTGCTGAATAAATCTAAAAACCGTGTTGGGTAAGACTTTTAGACTTTTTGGGAAATCAAAAAGTACCGGACATGGGAGTGATCGGGGGGAAAATTCAGGGACTTTTTCCCTGAAAATTAGGTAATTGACCGCCTGAAAATGGGTAAAACCCCACACCCTACACCCCACACCCCACACCCCACACCCCACACCCCACACCCCACACCCCACACCCCACACCCCACACCCCACACCCTGTCCCCACGAAAAACTTTTTGCCGCAAACCCTAACTAAAAACCGAGTGCCGAACACGAAAAAATGACTTTTGCCTCCGTTATTCGCAACATTGAAAAATCGCCATTAACTGCCGAACTTATCCAAAAACTGGAGAAAAATGGCAATTTAACCCTAACGGGCCTTGCCCGCTTACCGAAAGGATTAATAAGCACAGCTTTCGCCCGTTGTCAAGGAAAAAATCTTTTAATTATCTGTGCCAATCTGGAAGAAGCGGCACGTTGGGCGGCACAATTAGAAGCGATGACGTGGAAAGGTGTTTTCTTTTATCCCACCTCGGAAGCTTGCCCCTACGAGACATTTAATCGGGAATCCGAGATGATTTGGGGACAGATGCAGGTATTATCGACAATCATTCATCAAGAGGCTGGAATGGCGATCGTTACCACCGAAAAGGCCCTGCAGCCCCATTTACCCCCTAGAGAGGTTTTCGAGCAGTATAGCGATAATTTTGAGGTAGGAAGGGTGATAGAAGCCAAAAACCTCGATCTAACCCTAGCTAGATTAGGATATGAACGGGTTTCACTGGTAGAAACCGAAGGGCAATGGAGTCGTCGCGGCGATATCGTTGATATTTTCCCAGTTTCGGCAGAATTACCGGTCAGGTTAGAATTTTTCGGCGATGAATTGGAAAAATTGCGAGAATTTGACCCTGCCACCCAAAGATCGCTCGATTCTATCCCCAATCTGCTTCTTACTCCCACTAGCTTCGCGGCGATGATTGCCCCTTCTCTCCCCCCGACAGTGGCCGATTATCTGGAGGCCGAAGAGCGAGAAAAATTGGCTAATGGCATTTATCCAGAGGGAATTGAGCGATTTTTAGGCTTGGCCTTCCGTCAACCTGCCTCTTTATTGGATTATCTCCCTGACAATACTCTTATTGCCTTTGATGAACTGGAAAGCTGTCAAGCTAGAAGCGATCGCTGGATAGAATATATTGGGGAACGCTGGCAAGAGATAGAACCAGCTTTACCGAAAATTCACCGTTCTTTTGGCGAATCTCTGCAAATATCGCCTAAATTTCCCCATCTCTACCTCTCGGAAATAGACGATCACCTGTCCGAAAATAGCCTTAATCTCTCCAGTCGTCCGATTCCCACCAATCCGGGACAATTCGCCAAACTAGCGGAAATTTTACGGGGAAAAAGAGAGATTTATAGCGGTATTAAACTAAATAAGTACGCTACATGGTTAATATCTGCCCAACCCTCCCGCACAGTCTCGTTATTACAGGAACACGACTGTCCGTCCCAATTTATCCCCAATCCCCTCGATTTTGGGGCGATCGATCGCTTAATCATTCAAAACACCGCTACAGCCCTAAAATACTCAGGATTAGCTGAATTAGAAGGTTTTATCCTACCCACCTATCGCATAGTCGTCGTTACTGATCGAGAGTTCTTCGGGCAACATCTTTTAAATACTGCCGGTTACGTCCGCAAACGTCGGCAAGCAGCCTCGGTACAGGTGGACGTGAACAAACTCCGTCCCCTCGACTTTGTAGTACATAAACACCATGGCATCGGACAGTTTATCAAACTAGAAAAGCAAGAAAGCACAATTAGCGGAATAGTGCAAGGTCGAGATTATCTAGTTATTAAATATGCCGATGGATTATTGCGGGTTCCTGCCGATTCTGTTGATAATCTCTCCCGTTATCGTCATACAGGTAATCAAGAGCCAGAATTACATAAAATCTCTGGCAAAGCGTGGGAAGCGACGAAAGCTCGCGTCAGGAAGTCAGTTAAGAAGTTAGCGGTTGATTTAATCAATATTTACGCCCAACGGTCCCAAAAATCGGGTTTTGCCTATCCGATGGATAATCCCTGGCAGCGGGAGTTAGAGGATTCCTTTCCCTACCAACCCACTGCTGATCAACTGAAAGCGATACAGGATGTGAAACGGGATTTAGAAAGCGATCGCCCGATGGATCGCTTAGTCTGTGGGGATGTGGGTTTTGGTAAGACAGAAGTGGCCATTCGTGCTATTTTTAAAGCTGTCACCACGGGTCATAAACAGGTGGCTTTATTAGCACCAACAACGATTTTAACCCAACAACATTATCACACCCTAAAAGAACGTTTTGCCCCCTATCCCATCAACGTGGGTTTATTAAATCGTTTTCGCACCAATTCCGAGAAAAAAGATATCGTCCAGCGCTTGAAAACGGGGGAATTGGATATAGTGGTGGGGACGCAGTTGTTATTGAGTAAAGCGGTGGAGTTTAAAGATTTAGGATTATTGGTAATTGATGAAGAACAGCGTTTTGGGGTCAACCAAAAGGAAAAAATTAAGGCTTTTAAAAGTAATATTGATGTGTTAACCTTGAGTGCGACACCGATTCCCCGGACTCTTTATATGTCCCTTTCTGGGGTGCGAGAAATGAGTTTAATTACCACACCTCCCCCCTCTCGTCGTCCCATTCAAACCCACCTTTCTAGTTATAATTCTGATGTGATTAGAACGGCAATTCGCAATGAATTGGATCGGGGGGGACAGATTTTTTATGTAGTACCCAGAATCGAGGGAATTGAAGAAAAAGCGGCAGCAATTCAAGGGATGATTCCTGGTGCTAGAATTGCCATCGGCCACGGTCGTATGGATGAGTCCGAATTAGAGACCACCATGTTAGCATTTAATAATGGGGAAGCGGATATCTTAGTCTGTACGACTATTGTGGAGTCGGGGTTAGATATTCCCAGAGTTAACACAATTATCATTGAAGATGCCCAAAAATTCGGTTTAGCGCAACTCTATCAACTGCGGGGACGGGTGGGGCGATCGGGAGTACAAGCGCACGCTTGGTTACTTTATCCGGCCAAGGCAGAACTAACAGAAACCGCTCGGGAAAGATTAAAGGCAATTCAAGAATTTACCCAGTTAGGATCGGGGTATCAATTAGCGACTAGGGATCTGGAAATTCGCGGTGCGGGTAACTTATTAGGTGCGGAACAATCGGGACAAATGGAAGCGATTGGTTTTGATCTATATATGGAAATGTTACAGGAAGCTTTGCGAGAAATTCAAGGTCAAGAAATTCCCCAAGTGGAGGATACCCAAATCGATCTGAAATTAACTGCATTTATTCCTAACGATTATATATCCGATCTGGAGCAGAAAATGGATGTCTATCGGGCGATCGCTACTGCCAATTCTCAGAAAGCTTTAGGACAAATTGCCGCGGATTTAGTGGATAGATACGGGGCAATTCCTGCACCGGTGGCACAATTATTTAAGGTAATCGAGTTAAAACATCTGGCTAAATCCCTCGGTTTTTCGCGAATTAAACCCGACGGAAAACAGCATATTATCCTAGAAACTCCTATGGAGGAACCAGCGTGGAAATTATTACAAGAACACCTACCCCAACATATACAATCACGCTTTGTTTATAGTCCCAAACAGGTGACGGTTAGGGGTTTAGGAACGGTAAAACCACCACAGCAGTTAGATAGTTTATTGGAGTGGTTAGCTAAGTGTAAAGATGGTTTACCGACGAGGAATTAGACTAAATCCTGTTTAAAAAGTATAGGAGACTGGGAATTATGAATTATCAATTATCAATTATGAAGTGGGGAGCAGGGGAGAAGATAATCACTAAAAGTAATCTCCTGTCTCAACCGGGAAATTACTTTTGCAAGACTACCTAAGTAGCTGGTTATAATTAAGTTAAAAATGGATTTTGCCTTTAATCCCCCCTTGATAAGGTAGGGTTGATTCATGAATCAACCCTACCCTTGATAACGGGGATATCTGATAATTTTTAACGCCTACCTACTCATAAGGTGCTTTGGGTACGGAGAGAGAGGGATTCGAACCCTCGTTAAAGTTACCCCTAAACAGCATTTCCAGTGCTGCGCCTTCAACCGCTCGGCCATCTCTCCAATTGAGGTCACGATCATCAATCCTACAGTAAATGCTGCCGATCTGTCAAATTATTTTTCTTTTTCCGACGATGACCGATCAGGTTATACTTCATCTGGACGGGAAACCCTGTCAGTTAATGGACCTGCGCTTTGATAATGTACCTTTTGGGCGAACGCAGTTCGCCCCTACATTGTGGACAAAATCCGTTACTGTAGGGGCGCAAAGCTTGCGCCCTCCGATCGATTGGGATATTATTCCCACGCAAGTCCCTAAGCACATCCTAGATATTGATTTAAGATTGCTGCCGTAGCTAGACCAGTTTTTTGCCAACTAAACTCATCGGCCCGTTTTTTGCCTAGATGACTTAATTTTGAGTGTAATTGTCGATCTTGAGCGATAATTTTTAGGGCATCGGCTAGGGACTCGACTCGATAGGGATCGATTAAAATTGCCGCTGTTGCCGTGACTTCGGGCAAAGATGACAAATTTGAGGTAATAACGGGTGTACCGCAGGCCATAGCCTCTAAAACGGGCAATCCGAAGCCTTCCCAGAGACTGGGGAAGACTAAAGCAGTGGCTTGACTGATCACCTTGGGCAGCTCATCGTAGGGGATATAATCGAGAAATTTAATGCGATCGCTGACTGCCAATTCTCGCGCTTGTTGTTGTAAATTGGGGGTATAACGGCGATCAAAGCTGCCGGCAATCCAAAGATGATAATCTGTTAAATCTGGGGGCAGTTGGGCAAAAGCGGCGATTAAACGCGGTAAATTTTTATAGGGATTGGGACGACCGAGATAGAGAAAATAGGGATGCTCTGGCTTATTATCTTCCATAGGACGAAAGTGATGATGATCATAGGCTAGGGGAATAGAAGTAATTTTATCGGCGGGAATTTGATAATATTCAGTGATATCTTTGGCCGTTGCCTGAGAGTTACAGATGATATGTTTTGCCTGTTGTAATACCTGCGGCACATAATAACGGAAATAGTGAGTTAAGGGGGAAGTAAAACTGGGAAACCGCAGGGGAATTAAATCGTGGACCATGACGACAAAGCGACAATGAGAATTTATCGGTGCTTCTGGGAGGGGAGAAAAGAGTAAATTGGCGTTTAATTGTCGGTAAATTGACGGTAACTGCCACTGAGTCCAGAGTAAGCGTTTTAAATGACCTTTCGCTCCTCGATCGGGGCCGAGACCCTTGGGGATAGAATAACAGTTAAAGTCGGGATAACTATTAGCTGTTAGTAGGGTTGGTTCTAAATTTTTCAGGTAGGGTAAGAGGTTAAGAATGTAGGTACTGATTCCCGTGGGTTGGGGAAAAAGTACCGAGAGATTAATTAATAACTTATGCTGTGTATTCACTAATTAGGGTCTGCTGAAAAAGTTTTTCGTGGGGACAGGGTGTGGGGTGTGGGGTGTGGGGTGTGGGGTGTGGGGTTTTAGCGATTTTCATCTGGTCAATTACCTAATTTTCAGGGAAAAAGTCCCAGAATTGTACCCCCGATCACTCCAATGGTTGGCACTTTTTGAGGTAAAAAAAGTCTAAAAGTCTTACCCAATAAGGTTTTTAGATTTATTCAGCAAACCCTAATTACCCTGTTGATATTTGCTGAGAATTTCTGAGATATATTGGTAGCCTTCCACCCCAAGAGATTTAATCAGGGAGGAACGTTCCAGACTGAAAGTCTGCTCAAAAGCTGCGATATTTTTGCCACGAATAACCGTTAATAGACTAGCAGCTTGTCGCCATTCTACTGCACCGATTTCGTGTAGCCAATACATTCCTAGAGAACCCATATAAATTGCCTGTTCAAAATTCTTGTCTTGATAGTAAGCTTCGCCTAAATAAGTTAGTAATAAACCTTGCAGATATACATCCCCGTAGTATTTGGCCGATTCCAATCCTTGTAGGAGAATATTAATCGCATCTTGGGTTCTTTCGAGGACAAGATATGCTAAACCTAAACTGCTACAACAAAGGGATTTACTCTGCCAATCTTGGAGACTTTCTGCTAACTTTAATCCCTGTTTTAAATACTCGATCGAACTTTGATAAATTTCGGGATCGTATCTCTCTAACTGTTGTGCTTCCTGTACCTGACTATAACCCAAATTAGCTAAAGCGTTAGCCTGTCCTAAACTATTACCCTGTTGACGACTTAAAATTAAAGCTCTCTGACTTAAATTAATCGCTTCTGTATAGTTTTTTTGGATAGCATTGAGACGCGATAAATGGTTTAAATTAGCTATTTCACAAGCAGAGTCCTGCTGTTGACGAGCAATTTCTAAAGCTTGTTGATGACATTCTCTGGCCTGTGGATAGTCGCCGCGAATGCGATTAGAATAGGCAATTAAAGTTAAAATTCTCGCCTTTTCTCCCGTACCTTCCACATAACGCAGAGGAATTGATAAATAATCTAAGGCCTCCTTGAGATAACTGCCAGAAAAGGAGGCAAAAATTCCTCCGTATAAAGGAAAATAATCCCGTTGAGCAAAGGTTCTCAGAATTTGTAAAGCCATCTGAAAACAGCCGCGACTATAGAGAGAATTTTTACTAACTTGCTCGAAACTATTGGTTAACAGTGACCAAATTAAAGCAAAGGTGAGAAAGGTAGAAATGGATAATTTGGCTCCTAATTTTTCGCTATAGATACGCTGATCAAAAAAGTTAATTAGTCCTCTCTGGATATATTGAAAAACAATAGCAGTTTCTACCCAATCGGCTAAAGTTAAATCCTGAGTGATAGAATCAAAAGCTTGTTGATTAGCTAAACTTTCTAATACTCGTTTTAACCAGGAGGGATTAACTTTACTTGCCCAAATTTGCCAGGGAGTCACTCGCTCATTATCATTAGTAAAACCAAGATTGCGATTTTGTTCGTACAGCCAACTGGTGAGATCATTCGATAAATTTGACCAAGTATTTAACCCCAGATTAATTCCCGTGGCAATTTGCCATAAATCTGCTTCTCCCCGCTGCTGAGCAACTGTCTGTAAATGCTTGGCTAACTGTTGTAATTGTTCTAGGGTTAAAGCATTATTTTGATTGGGATCAATTAAATTAACTAAAGTCAGTAAACGATCCTCTCGATCGATTTTTACCAGATTATCGATCGCTGCTGCAGTGAGAGAATTTTGCTGATTGGTTTTTTGGTATTTTTCCCATTCACTTTCGATCGTTTCCAAGGCCCGTAAAACCCTAGTCGCTTTAATTTTTGTTTCTAACTGTGAGCGAGTAACGATCATTTTTTCGGTTAAACAACGCTCAAAAATTTCTCCTGTGCCATTTTTTACTCCCTCGGCTAAAAGGTTATAAACCTGTGATTTAGCCCTAATTTTTCCTTCTAAAGTTAGATTGACAATGCGCTCAATTAGTGCTTTATAAGTTTCGTTGAAGTTATCTCTATTTTCTGTCATAAGTGGTTGGGAATTATGAATTATGAATTATGAATTATGAACTGGGGTGATGGGGTGATGGGGGTGGGGAGAATAAATAAAAATAATCTCCTGACGACCGGCTACTGACTCCTGACTCGGTTGAATTATGAACTGGGGTGATGGGGTGATGGGGGTGGGGAGAATAAATAAAAATAATCTCCTGACGACCGGCTACTGACTCCTAACTGCTGTTAACCAAAGTAATTACCGTCACTTCGGGGGGACAAAAAAGACGACCGGGAAAATAGGTTCCTAAGCCGCGATTAACATATAATTGATTTTCCCCGACTCGATGAAATCCCTCGGACCATTGCCAGTATCGGACTACTCTGCTGAACTGCCGGTGAAAGGGAACCCATTGATCATAGGGTTCAGGCAGCGAGCGCCTAAGTTTCTCTAAAACTATCGGTAGGGAACCCATACCGGGGATAGTCACTTGGCCTCCGTGGGTATGGCCGGATAACTGCAAATCCACGCGCCAATCCTTTAAAATCATAGCTGTATCGGGATTGTGGGAAAGGACGATTCTGGGTATATCGGGGGAAATTTGCTCGAGGATTTGCGGTAAAAATTCCCCAGACCAATAATCGGCCAATCCGACGATGGGAAAATTTTCGCCGTAGGGTGTGGCGATTTCATTCCAGAGTACCCGAATTCCCACGCTAGTTAGGGCTAATCTGACCGTTTCCCTTGCGTTGGGAAGATAACTGTCATGATTTCCTAAACAAGCATAAATACCCCCTTGACTTTTGAGAGCTTTTATGCTATCAACTAGGGCAAAAATTGGACTGGGACTATAGGTAATAAAATCCCCCGTCAGGAAGATGAGATCGGGTTTTTCCTGATTAGTAATGGCGATCGCTTCTTCTAGGACAGCTTCAGGCAAATGCTGTGCATCGCAGTGCAGATCTGACCACTGCACCAACTTGATCCCTTGCAGATGTGCCGGTAGGCCAGCAATTGCGATCGTTAATCTTTCTACCTGTAAGGATTCTAACCAAAAGGGTCGCATCGGTGAGCCGTTGTCGGTGAGTATGTCAAAAGTCTATCAATTCCCGATGGGGTTGTTGGGGGATGCTTCCACAAACATCCCTCTTTTGACCATTAGCCTTGAAATTTATCGATAATTCTCTCCATAGCGGCCTCGACGTTGGCACGACTATTAAAAGCCGATAGCCGGAAATAACCCTCTCCGGCGGCCCCAAAGCCAGATCCGGGGGTCCCCACCACATTACAGGTATGTAGCAGTTTATCGAAGAAATCCCAACTCGACAGACCCTGGGGCGTTTTTACCCAAACGTAGGGCGCATTTACGCCGCCATGCACTTCTAAACCGGCAGCGGTTAATTTTTCTCGGATAATTGTTGCATTTTGTAAATAAAACTTGACAAGTTCTTCTACTTGTGCCTGTCCTTCTGGGGAATAAACCGCCTCGGCCCCCCGTTGGACAATGTAGGAAACGCCGTTAAATTTGGTCGATTGCCGACGATTCCACAGTTTCCAGAGTTGCACATCCGTCCCGTCGGCCGCTTTGGCCATGAGACTTTGGGGAACCACGGTTAAAGCGCAACGGGTCCCGGTAAAACCGGCATTTTTAGAAAAAGAGCGAAATTCGATCGCACATTGCCGCGCCCCCTCGATTTCATAGATGGAATGGGGTAAACTGGCATCGGTGATAAAGGCCTCATAGGCCGCATCAAAAAAGATAATCGATCCGTTGGCCCTAGCATAATTGACCCAAGCTGTCAAATGTTCTTTGGTAGCCGTGGCCCCGGTGGGATTGTTGGGAAAACAGAGATAGATTAAATCGACTTTTTCCGCCGGAATCTGGGCAGTAAAGTTATTTTCGGCGGTAATTGGCAGATAAATCAGACCCTCGTATTCGCCGCGTTCGTTGACCTCTCCCGTGTGTCCGGCCATAACGTTAGTATCAACGTAAACGGGATATACTGGGTCGGTCACGGCGATCGAGTTATTATCCCCAAAAATATCGAGAATATTGCCCGTATCGCACTTAGAACCGTCGGAAATAAAGATTTCATCGGCACTTATCTCACAACCGCGAGCCTGAAAATCATTGACAGCGATTTTCTCCCTTAACCAAGCATAACCCTGTTCTGGCCCGTAACCCTTAAAGCTAGAGCGATCGCCCATTTCCTGCACCGCTTTGATCATGGCCTCGCGACAAGCTAGGGGCAAAGGTTCGGTGACATCCCCAATCCCCAGACGGATAATATTAGCATCGGGATTGGCTGCCGCAAAAGCTTGGACTCGTCGGGCAATTTCCGGGAAAAGATAACCCGCTTTTAGTTTTAAGTAATTACTGTTAATGGTTGCCATAATTATTCTCGTTTCAGTCGCAACCTTTAATTTTATAACAGTCAGTCGTCGGCCGTCAGTTTCGATCGCCCTCCTTCACGGACTAGGATTGGGTGTGGCCTGTTGTCTTTCGATATACAATCAGAGAAAAACGTCTTAATAACTGACATTAGTATGGGTGAATCAAAACGTCGTCAATCGGCCCTGGGTGATAAGTATGGACAGGAAGAAAATATCCTGCCTTGGCTACCGATTACCAAAAGTCAAGCATCCCAAGCTTACAAGTTAACCACTAGGGGTGCCTGGATTGGTATAGGAGTTTTAGCCGGGGTTTGGCTAGTTATTCGTTTTGTCGGGCCGGCCTTCGGTTGGTGGAATGTCCAATGACCAGTTAAAGCTGCATCAGTTATCAGTTATCAGTTATCAGTAAAAAACTCCCCACCAGAAAATTAATTTTATTGGTTTGCCAAGATCTGGTCATCGATCGCCCAGTCTATTTCTTGCCGATCGCGACCGGAAGGGAGATAATCATTCTGGAAGGAGTCTGCTAAACCACTGACGAGATCATATTCGGGCTGCCAGTTTAACTCCCGGGTGGCCTTATTAATATCAGCGTAAAAATGTTGAACCCGCAGGGGGAAAGGTTTCTTTTTGCCGAAGTCAAATTTTTTGGGGTTATAGTTAACAATCTCGATTTCCTCGGCATTTTTCCCCATGGCTGCCGCGCAAGCTTTCGCTAAACCGTTAAAAGTTACATAGCGATCGCCTGAAATATTATACACTTGACCGATAGCCTGAGAATTACCCAATACTGCGGCCATGGCCTTAGCTAGATCGACAACGTGACCGAATTGGGTAAAATGTTCCCCATGACCAGGTATAGGAATAGGACGATTACGAACCAAACGGTCAAAAAACCAAGCTTCTAGGTCATTATAGTTGCCCGGTCCGTAGATATAAACCGGACGGATGGAAGTCCAGGGTAAACCCATCTCGCTTAAATAGTTTTCTGTCTCGTGTTTTCCCTTGTGGCGACTTTTGGGATCTAGTTTATCCCCTTCTTTATGGGGCATTTGGTCGGATTTTAAATAAACCCCCGCCGAGCTAACATAGACAAAATGCTGGATTCTGTCGCCAAAAATCTCGACGAGGGGCTGAGTATCACTTAATTCTCTGCCATTATTATCGAAAATTGCCTCAAAACTCTCATTTTTAAGCTTTTCTTTCAGTTGCGCTGGGTCAGTGCGATCGCCATGAATCTGTCGTACTCCGGCAACCGGAGCCGGTTTATTGCCACGATTGAATAATACCACCTCATGACCCTGTTCTACTAACACTTTAGTCAAAGAAACACCGATAAATCGGGTTCCACCCATAATTAAAATTTTCATAAGTCGCCATTGTCAATATCAAGGTTATATTATCCCTCGATCGGTGCAGTTTGTGGCTTGTTAGTTGTTGGGTTTTGGGGGTATCCCTTAACTATAATACTAAATCGGTTGAGGAGAGGCACTCTTGGGATAGGGAGAATAAGTAATCAGGTTTTAATAACCGGATTTAGTCTGAATTGGCGAAGTTTCGGTAAAATGAAGGTAATTAGTCAACAGAGAAGGTCAAAATTATGACTTTAGCAAAGGTAAAAAATCTTTATGATCAAGATTTTGCTTTGTGGATAGAGAAAACGGTTAAGCAATTAAAATCTGGGGATTTATCTCAGGTTGATTTAGAGAATTTGATCGAGGAGGTGGAATCTTTGGGAAGACGAGACAAAAGAGAACTAAAAAACCATTTAATTACATTATTTGAACAGGCTTTAAAACGGCGTTATCTTCCTTTGTCCGACTGTTATCGAGGTTGGGAAGTAACAATTAAACGCTGTCAATCCCAGTTAAAAGCTATCCTTAACGATTCCCCTAGTTTATGCAGTTTTTTAACCGATATTTGTGACAATTGTTATCAGGAAGCGGTGGAGAATATGCGAATTGAATATGATGCTAATTTTCCCGATATTTGTCCTTTTTCTAAGGATATTGATGGTTTATTAAATCATAAGTTTTGGCAGGATGAAAAATATACTAAACCCTAATCCTTCGGGGGAATTGCCATCACTTGATTATCGCCGAACACAAGCAATTTACCGCCCAATTTTTCGATATTTTCCTTAGCTAACTTGCGGGTTTCTTCGTTTTGGCTATTCAGCCAGACTAACATCCAGGCACCGACTCTAGGAGCGCGACTATCGGGATTAGTTTCTAAAAATTTTACTGTTCCCCTAGCGGATTTTTCGATAAATTTATTACCGGCAATTTTCGCCCAATCGGCAGCCATTTGATGCGATTTTTTCGCCGCAGGAATATCACCTAAAAATAATAGTTCATCCACTCCTTTATATAACCAAATAAAATAGGCATCGGTGACATCAGGAGTGAGTTTTGATAAACCTTTATTCATAATTTCAACAGTTCTTTCGGGTTTGCCGGCATTGACAGAAGAAGGGACGGACATCATCAAATAGGCGCGGACAAATTTCGGGTCATTTTTAGTGACAATTTCCATAAAATCGGGACTTAAACCGTAGCCAGTCTCCTTGCGAGCATCCCCATCGCCATAATATTGAATAAACTGTAACATTGACCAATTGGCTAACATATTATCAAAGCCAAAAGCTGGCATATTTTTTAATAACTGAACCTGAGCATTTTCTAGGCGAGATTCTTGACTATAATTTCTTTCTAATAATTTTTCTTTGGTCAAGGTTTTCACCTTTTCCTGTTGCATTTCCACAATGGCCATGATTAGTCCACCGATAACGGCGACTAAACCAAGAGTTTTAAGTAGGGATAGATTGAGCGATTTTTTTGCGCCTAGCATAGCTTTGAACGAAAGTCAATAACATTAACAAAAATAAAAGGTTTTTCGGTTATTTTAGAGACTGTTCGTAAATGAATATTAAGCGGGAAACTGATCACTTTGATCAACCTCCCTATTGTTCAGAAGTAAATCCCATTGAGAGAGTTTGTCCATATTTGAAAAACTTATTGGCATGGGGTAATTTTAACTCCCTTGATCACCCAAGAAGTAAACTTTACCCTCTCGGCATTACAGATGGCGACGCTGGAGGCGACGGTGGAACACCAAACGCAGTGCCATTGGTACAGCTGTTATTATTGTTGAAAAAAACATCATCTTGTAAAGGAGTTAGAGCCTCACAGATAACGGGAAATGCGCGCCCGTCTCCCAGCAGTCCGACTCCTCCTGCATAATTTTTAATATCATTATTAAATTGAGGCCGTGCCTGCGCTCTATAGGAGGATTGAGTAGCATTGGGAGTATTACTACCGCCAGCCATCACAGTGTGATCTCTAAAAGTATAGTATCTAGCGTTGTTAATGCCACTAATGGGTAATTGATTTGTCTCTACGCTGGCAAAAGTACCATTTTCGTAGCGATAAGCCACTTGGGCGCGATTGATTTGTCCCAGTATCGCCACTGCTTCTGCTTGCCTACCTTTGGCGACTTGTCCTAATAGATTCGGTAAACCGACGGCGGAGAGAATTCCTAATAAAATCACCACTACTAACAATTCTACTAAAGTAAAACCCCTCGCTTTTTTCCCTTGTGATTTAATTGCTAAAAAAAGAAGGTATTTCATGGTTAGGCCCTGGCAATATTGACTATATTTTTCTAGTTGGGCTTTGGAGATTTCAGCTATCAGCCTCTGAAAGCAATAGGCAAGGGACTCCAAGAAAGAATCTGGCAATTCCCTTACCTAAAAAGAAGGTGAGTACGTCAAGGCTTTCAGCTTCACAAATTAGGTTTGAGATTCAGCCCTTGTTATCAGAGGTGAGTTTTTAGTTCACTGTTTACTGATAAAATCCCATCCCCAAAATAACCAAGAGCGCAGATTTTCCAAGAGAATATTTCCCTGTCACCTTCCGCTAACTATCAATTCTTGGTTGTTATGCCAGAAAGCCTTTAAGCAATCTGGGAAGAATATCTATTGGACTTGTGTGCTGCCGGCTGGACAAGCCGCACTACCATTAGTTGTAGTCGCAGAGACAAGAGTTGCAGTCGGGCTAACTGTTTCACAAATAACTGAACTGAAAACACCAGCAGTAGTTTGACCGACTCCACCAGAGTAGTCGCGAATATCGTTTTGGTAGGTGGTGATAGCGGAAGCATCAGTTACAGCCCCGGTGGCACTGGCGGCGGTAGGTCCAGTGAATGTGTAGTATGTGCCTGTTACAGATATGGGAAGACTTCCAAGCTGCGCAAAAGTACCAGTTTCCACGCGGTTAACTTGCTGGGCGCGGTTAATAGCACCGAGGTTGGTGCGAGCTTCAGCTTGTCTGCCTTTGGCCACCTGACCGAGGAGGTTGGGGAGAGCGATGGCGGCCAGTACACCGATGATGATAACGACCACTAGGAGTTCGATGAGGGTGAAACCTTTGTTACCGTTCTTTTTGTTGAGAGCTTGGATAAGTTTGAATTTGAAAGCAGAGTTCATGGCTGTATTCCTGGTGGATGTTTTTCTGTCTATAAACAACTTACCCACCTGTTTCAGAAAACCTATCACCCTTGCAAAAAATTTTTTTTGGGGAGGTGGGGTGATGGGGTGATAAGGGACTCCAAGAAAGAATCTGGCAATTCCCTTATCTAAAAACAAGGTGAGTACCTCAAGGCTTTCAGCTTCACAAATTAGGTTTGAGATTCAGCCCTTGTTATCAGAGGTGAGTTTTTAGTTCACTGTTTACTGATAAAATCCCATCCCCAAAATAACCAAGAGCGCAGATTTTCCAAGAGAATATTTCCCTGTCACCTTCCGCTAACTATCAATTCTTGGTTGTTATGCCAGAAAGCCTTTAAGCAATCTGGGAAGAATATCTATTGGACTTGTGTGCTGCCGGCTGGACAAGCCGCACTACCATTAGTTGTAGTCGCAGAGACAAGAGTTGCAGTCGGGCTAACTGTTTCACAAATAACTGAACTGAAAACACCAGCAGTAGTTTGACCGACTCCACCAGAGTAGTCGCGAATATCGTTTTGGTAGGTGGTGATAGCGGAAGCATCAGTTACAGCCCCGGTGGCACTGGCGGCGGTAGGTCCAGTGAATGTGTAGTATGTGCCTGTTACAGATATGGGAAGACTTCCAAGCTGCGCAAAAGTACCAGTTTCCACGCGGTTAACTTGCTGGGCGCGGTTAATAGCACCGAGGTTGGTGCGAGCTTCAGCTTGTCTGCCTTTGGCCACCTGACCGAGGAGGTTGGGGAGAGCGATGGCGGCCAGTACACCGATGATGATAACGACCACTAGGAGTTCGATGAGGGTGAAACCTTTGTTACCGTTCTTTTTGTTGAGAGCTTGGATAAGTTTGAATTTGAAAGCAGAGTTCATGGCTGTATTCCTGGTGGATGTTTTTCTGTCTATAAACAACTTACCCACCTGTTTCAGAAAACCTATCACCCTTGCAAAAAATTTTTTTGGGGGAGGTGGGGTGATGGGGTGATAAGGGCATCCAAGAAAGAATCTGGCAATTCCCTTACCTAAAAACAAGGTCAGTACGTCAAGGCTTTGGCTCTTCGGGACTTGGTATGGTTCGATGTGGGGGCATAAATCGACTCAATCCTTATCTGGCAAGAGATTTAATTGATTAGTTCGCTCCAGATCGCCAACAATTGACAAAAATTGCGGCAATGTCTGTCTCTATAAAGGTTTCATTCCTTATAACCTCGTCCATTGCATAAGACAAACCGAAGAACCAAAAATACTCCGAAATCCTCGTGAACTTTATTTTAAGTCACCATGCCGAAGAAAAAATTATTCAACGCCAAATCTCTTTAAAAATATTGCAGGACATCCTCAATAATCCTGAGCAAATTTTAGAAGAAGATGGACTCAAAGTTTATCAAGGTACGTTTGTCGCCATTAACAATAAAACTTATCTTCTGAGAATTTACATTAATGACTTAGTTGAGCCTCAAAAAATTGTTACACTATATGTTACCAGTAAACTTAGAAAATATAGGCAGCTATCAAATGAAAGCTAAATATGATGCTGAAGTTGACGTTTTAACAATTACCTGGCATGACACACCCGTAGAAGAAAGTGAGGCAATCAGTCCGGGGGTTATTCTTGACTATGATCAAGCAGGTAATGTAATCGGGATTGAAATTCTTAATGCTTCTCGAAAAATCGAGAATTTTTCTCCGAATGTGCAGGTAGCTATTTCTTCTCGATAAAGGTGATCGCTGATCTTGTAAGTTGGGTTGAGGTGACGAAACCCAACATTGCCCTTATTTCTTACCTGAATTTTTTGGGTTTTACTTCTACATTTTATTCCATACCAATATCACTATCAAAGATCAGCTTTTCTGAAGCTCCCCACATCTGATCATAAATTCCTTCTTCAACATAACGGTGAAAACTGGAATATTGCCAATCTTTCGGAGCGTTTACTAATCCATGATGCACGGTATTCGAGATGATTAACAAAATCTCAATAAAAAACCCTTGACAAATCCCCGCACTTGACAGATACTTATATATATAATGGGAATCCGTGCCTGCCTGCGAACCCTCTTTTTTTAGGTTAGATAAGCGTCAAAAAAATAAAAACCTAATACCTGACCAGCACTAAACAGGATAGGGTATGACAACTAAAGACTTATACGAACAAGACTATCCTGCTTGGTTAGAAGAAACGGCCAAACAACTTCGACAAAAACAGACAGATGTATTAGATTGGGAACATCTCGGAGAAGAAATCGAAGCATTGGGGAACGAACAGAGACATAAAGTAGATAGTTATCTCCTACAATTGCTCATTCATCTGCTCCTCTACCAATACTGGCTGGAGGAACGAGAAAGATGTGCGCGGGAATGGCAGGACGAAATCGGTAACTTTCGGGTGGAATTAGAACTTTTATTGGAGTCGAAAACCCTTGATAACTATTTTTTAACCAGAATCGCCGTTATTTACCCCAAGGCAGTGAAGCGAGTCCGACAAAAAAGCCAATTACCGGCCGCTATCTTTGCCGAAAGCTGCCCCTATAGTCCCGAACAAATCCTCGATTCCGATTTTCTCCCCTGAAATTCTGGCAGATTTTTTCAAAAAAACCCTTGACAAATCCCCGCCCTTGACAGATACTTATATATAGAATGGGAATCCGTGCCTGCCTGCGAACCCTCTTTTTTCAGGTTAGATAAGCGTCAAAAAAATAAAAACCTAATACCTGACCAATACCAAAGACTTATAAGAACAAGACTATCTTGCTTGGTTAGAAGAAACGGCCCAACAACTGCGACAAAGACGGACAGATGTATTAGATTGGGGAACGAACAGAGACATAAAGTAGATAGTTATCCCCTACAATTGCTCATTCATCTGCTTCTCTACCAATACCGGCCAATGTCTTTCCTACTGGCCAAATTCTGGCAGATTTTTTCAAAAAAACCCTTGACAAATCCCAGCACTTGACAGATACTTATATGTAGAATGGGAATCCGTGCCTGCCTGCGAACCCTCTTTTTTCAGGTTAGATAAGCGTCAAAAAAATAAAAACCTGATAACCGATCCCTAACTACCTATAAGCTTTTCACCCAATCACTAATCAACTGGTTAACCTCTGTGGGAATTTCATCGTGGGGACAATGACCGGCAGTTAGATAATATTCTGTGAGAGAAGGATAGTATTGACGGAATTTGGACCCGCGTTCCCTAGTATTCATCCAAGGGTCCCCCTCACCCCATAACATCAACAGGGGACAACTTAACTTTTGCAGGAGAATATCCACATTTTCCCCCCGGGGAGATTTAAACACAGAAGCAAAAACTTTGGCTGCTCCCGCATCCAGGGAAGGACGACGGATATCTTCTATTAACTGCTCAGTAATGGCACTGCGATCGAGATATACTTTCTCTAGGGTTTTGCGGATAGTTTTGGGTTGACGGGTATAGAGAAATAAGAGATAACTGGCCCAGGGTTGCAGCAGCATCGATCGCAGTAATTTTTGTGCTAAATTAGGCTGACGATTGCTTTCTGTATCGCTAAAGGGACCGGCGCTATTGAGGAGAATTAATCCCCGAACATTCTCGCAATGATTAGCAGCTACACAGAGAGAAGCGTAACCCCCCAGAGAATTACCCGCTAAAACCGTCGGTTGGCCCACAACTTCCTTGATAAAATCGTTTAATTGTTGCTGCCAAAGATTGCCACTATAGACAAGATCCGGTTTAGCTGATCTACCGAATCCTAGCAGATCGATCGCCCATACTTCCCATTCTGAGGCTAAACCTGACACATTTTTTCGCCAATGGTCAGTGGAAGCGCCAAAACCGTGGACTAATAGTAAAGGGGGTTTTCCCGTGACTCTAGTACCCGCTTGCACATAGTGTATCGAATTTCCTTGCCATTGCCAATTTTGCCTTATCGTCAGAGCAGCTGTATTCATCGGCTGTTTTGTTAAGTAATGTGAATAATTCTTAGTCTAACCGATTGGGAAACTGGAGACAAAGCTAGAGATTTTTGGCCAAACCCCTTGACTGAAAAGGGAACTTGACATATACTTATATATATAGTGGGAATCCGTGCCTGCCTGCAAACCCTTCATTTTTGGGCAAATAACCCTAAAAAACACTCTCAAAAAAATCTTGAGCGGGATTAATCTGCTGGTATGGGTGGCTAACCCCAGAGAATTACTCCTGAATAACAGCTATGAAGATTTTGACGATTTTACAGGGATTAATCGACGAAAATCCCTTAACTGAGGCGGATCTAGAAGATTTACTAGCGATCGAATCCTTAAGTTTTAGGGAGACTAACCCTCTCATCCTACAGGAAAGGGCGGAACTATTAACGATTCTCTGGCCGCGAGTCTGGCAAAAATGTCAGGAGTTAGGGATAAATCAGCCAAATCAGATTTTGATCAGCTGTTGGCGCTTGTGGATTCCTTGGGCGCTAGAGCTACGCAACCACGCAAAACCGTTGATTCAAGGCATTTTGGCTCCCCAAGGCACGGGAAAGACCACCTTAACATCCATAATGTCGATTATTTTAGCCTATTTTGATTTAAAAGTAAATAATCTCTCTTTAGATGATATTTATAAGACCTATAATGAGCGAATAAAATTGCGTCAAAAGGATGAAAGATTGCGCTGGCGTGGTCCACCGGGTACTCATGATATAGCATTAGGAATTAAAGTTTTAGAACAGGTTTGTCAGCAAGAAAGTCCGATTTTAATCCCGCGTTTTGACAAGTCCCTGCATCGAGGACAAGGAGATAGAATTGCAGCGGAACAAGTGGAGGGAGTCGATATTCTTTTTTTCGAGGGTTGGTTTGTGGGCATGAATCCAGTAGAAGAAACAGTCTTTGATCATGCCCCCGATCCGATTAATAGCGAGGAAGACCGACAATTCGCCAGGGATAATAATCAAAGATTGCGAGAATATCTACCCCTCTGGTCAAAAATCGATCGCTTACTGATTCTTTATCCCCTTGACTACCGTTACAGTTTACAATGGCGACAGGCGGCCGAAACAAAAGGAGGTATGACCCCATCAGAAATCGAGGAATTTGTCAAGTATTTTTGGAAAAGTTTACATCCGCAATTATTTCTCCCACCCCTGCTCAAACAAGCGGATATAGTGGTAGAAATTAATCGCGATCATAGTCTGGGAAAAATCAGTTATCAGTGAGTAGTAATCAGTAATCAGTGAAAAGAAAGCTCCGAACTTGTCACTTAACACTATTGACTGAAAACTCACATCTGGTAACTGATAACTGATAACTGATAACTGATAAAGCTTATGATTGAAGTCGAACATCTGAGTAAAATTTATGGTTCTACCACGGCAATAAGTGACGTAGATTTTACCGTAGAAAAAGGAGAAATTCTCGGTTTTTTGGGACCCAATGGAGCGGGAAAAACCACGACCATGAGGATTTTATCCGGTTATATTCCTGCCACCACAGGAACAGCAAGGATAGCAGGATATGATGTGCATCAACAATCCTTAGAAGTGCGTCGTCGCATTGGTTATCTTCCCGAAAATCCCCCCTTGTATCCGGAGATGACCGTGGAAAGTTTTCTCGATTTTGTCGCACGGATTAAAGGCATCTCATCGGGGGATAGAAAAGCGCGGGTAGATTTAGTTTTAAGCAAATGTCAGTTACTAGAAAAAAGAAAAGTTATTATCCGCAAGTTATCCAAGGGTTATAAACAGCGTGTGGGAATTGCCCAAGCGATCGTACACGATCCACCGGTAATTATTTTAGATGAACCGACAGTAGGATTGGATCCGAAACAGATTATCGAGGTGAGAAATCTGATTAAAAGTTTAGCGGGAGAACATACAATTATTCTCTCCACTCATATTTTGCCAGAAGTGAGTATTACCTGCGATCGAGCGACAATTATTAATCGGGGTCGCATCGTGGCCAATAATATTACTACCGCTACCCCTGCCGGTTCCAGTTATGAAATTGAGATCGAGGGTGATAGGGATTCCCTGCTAGAAATCCTTCAACAACTGCCGCAAGTCGAGCAAGCAGCAAAAGTCGGCGATAACCTGCTTAAAATTGTTGGTCAAGTGGGAACAAACCTAGGGGCAGAACTTGCTAGAATAGTTGTCAACAATGGTTATAACCTATTAGAAATGCGTCGCACCCGCAAAACCCTAGAAGATATCTTTCTGGAAGTAATCGGCAGCGGGGAAAGTAACCAGCAAGAGGAGAGGCATGATCAATAATATCTGGGCGATTTTTCGCAAGGAATTTCAAAGCTATTTTACCGCCGCCAATGCCTATATCATTATGGGCATATTTTGGTTAGTAGCGGGATTTTTCTTTAACTCCCTTCTCTACGGCATTATTCTCGATGTTAGTATCCAAGAACAATCGGGATTTCTGGTAGCCAGAGATACGGTATCTGAATTTATGACCACTTTCATCGGCATTATTTTATCCTCTTTATTGTTGGTAATTTTGCCAGCCCTGTCTATGGGATTATACGCAGAGGAAAAAAAACAGGGAACCCTAGAACTTTTAGCCACTTCCCCCCTGACCAATTGGAGTATAGCCATCGGTAAATTATTGGGAGTGCTGGCCTTTTTTACCGTGATGATTACCCCCCTCTGGATTTATGAAATAGTGGTTTTTAGTAGCGCAGTTCCCCCGGTGAATATAGCCAGTATTTTACTAGCTCATCTAGGATTAATTTTACTGGCAGCGGCCATCCTAGCCATCGGAATGTTTATTTCTTCCCTCACCAATAGTTCTATCCTGGCTTACATCATCACCTTTATCACCATCTTATTTATCTGGATACTGGATGTCATTGCTAACAATGCCGAAACCTTCTTTCGAGATCGCATCGGAGGAGAAGTGGGAGAACAGATCGGATTTTTCCTGAAAGAATTACTCTCCCATCTATCTTGGTATCAACCCTTTAACAATTTCGTGCGGGGAATTTTTGACAGTAGTAGTTTAGTCATCCTCCTCAGTTATATTCTGCTGGGAATCTTCCTAACTACTCAATCGATCGAAGCGGACCGTTATCAAAGAAACTAACTATGATATCCTGGCAAAAATACGGTAAATTTCTCTATATACCCGCCCTCTTTCTGGCTAGTGCTGGTCTAACCGTGGGGTTAATCTCCGGTCAATGGTCATCCCTCTCTCTGGGGTTATTAATTGCCGGGGCTATTCTGTTTCTAGGGTGGCTGTTGTTATTAGTAATCACTGCCAAAGAATTTTGGCAAAAAAGAAGTACCCGCACCGGCGCTCAAACCCTCATTACTACTATTATTGTCCTCAGCGTTATCGGTTTAATTAACTTTCTCGCCATCCGTTATCCCTATAGAGTTGATTTAACCGAAAACCAAATCTTTAGTTTATCCCCCCAAACCGAAAGACTATTAACCAATCTGTCAAAACCCGTCAAAGTCTGGATTTTTTCAACCCGGGGAATCAGTGGCAACGAAGAGGAACTTTTAGCCAATTATCAACGCAAAAACCCCCAATTTCAGTACGAAATAGTTAACCCGGAGAAAAAACCCAATATCGCTCAGGAATTTAAAAAACTAGCCAATGATAATCTAGCCAGAGTCTATCTACAGTATGGTGAAAAAAAACAACCCCTGAAAACTATTAGTGAAGAGGAAAGTCTCACCGAAGCGAAATTGAGTAACGCCATCGAAACCGCTAAAACCGATCGCACTCTAACCGCTTACTTTCTGCAAGGTCATGGAGAAAATGCCATCAAAGAACCTCAAGGGGGTTTAGGACAAGCAGTCAATAGTTTAGAAGCAAAAGGTTATCAAGTAGAACCACTTAATCTAGTGGAACGTTCCACCATTCCCAATAATGCCGATGTCATTATTATTGCCAGTCCCAAAAGAAAAATATTTCCCCAAGAAGTCACCGCTTTAAAAAACTATCTTGAGCAAGGGGGCAAAATTTTATTAATGATTGACCCTCAAACCGAAACCGGATTAGAACCCTTATTAACCCCTTGGGGTGTGAAACTAGATAATCGGATTATTATTGATGCTTCTGGTGCCGGGGAAATCATTGGTTTAGGTCCGGCTAGTCCCATTATTACCAATTACGGTAATCATCCCATTACCCGGGATTTTGCTAACGGTATTTCTATCTTTCCCTTTGCTCGTCCCATCGCCACCGTTCCCATCGAAGGAATTGAAGCCGTATCTTTAATGATTACTAATGATAAAATGTGGGCTGAGAGTGATTTAAATGATCAGAATCTCCAGTTTAACCCTGAAAAAGATTTAGCTGGCCCCTTTGATCTAGGAGTTGCTCTGACGGGAAAAAAAGGTAAATTAATCGTGATTGGTAATGCCAGCTTTGCCAGCGATGGACTATTTGAACAACAGTTAAACGGAGATATATTTTTAAATTCTGTGCAGTGGTTAGCCAGTGGTGAAACAGCCACCTTATCTATCCGGGCTAAGGAACCAGAAAATAGAAGAATTAATTTAAATCCCCTGCAAGCTAACGCTATTTTTTGGATAGCGATGGTAGTGATGCCTTTAGGGGGATTTACCCTAGCTGGATTGACTTGGTGGCAACGTCGTTAATCGAGTTAGAATCTTGAAAAATCATCTCTCTTATTCCTCTAACTGCCATGACCACAACCCAAACTATCCCCCAATTTTTGACTTTTGATGACTATATTAATCAATATCCCGATGATGGACAACAATACGAATTAATCGCAGGAAAATTATCGGCCATGATGCGACCGATCGGAAAACACGAAGAAATTGGCGGTTTTATAAGCATGGAGTTAGGATTGGAGATTAGAAGACGGCAATTGCCCTATTTTATCCCCAATACTGCCGCAGTAAAACCCCTTCGCCCCCATACAGGTTATCTACCCGATATTATTATCTTAGACAGAGAAAATCTAGTTAACGATCCCTATTGGGAAACCGCTTCCTCAATTTCTCTGGCAACATCAGCTAAATTAATTATTGAAATTGTCAGTTCCAATTGGCGAGATGATTATCTGAAAAAATTCGACGACTACGAACAATTAGGAATTGCCGAATATTGGATTATCGATTATTTAGCCAAAGGTTCGTCCCGATATATCGGCAGCCCCAAAGAACCCACCATTTCTATCTATCAATTAATCGATGGAGAATATCAAGGTAATTTATTTAAACAGGATCAACGTCTTATTTCAGGGGTTTTTCCAGAGTTAAACCTCACGGCTAATCAAATTTTTCGTGCTAGAGCTTAAAGAAAAACCCGTATTTTTAGATTAGACTTATGGTAAAAATCAAAAACTTACCTGAGAGTAAGGAGTCAGGAGCTTATAATAGAAAACAACTCAAGATCGGAGAAATCAATTAATGTTTGCCACAATAGAAGATAAACAAGCTCTTTCCCTCGAAGTATTTCTTGCCCTTCCAGAAACTAAGCCTGCTAGGGAATATTATCATGGAATTGTCACTCAAAAACCTATGCCCAAAGGAAAACACAGCATCTTACAATTTGAGTTAGCCTCTGCCATTAATCAACAGACTAAATCTCAAAAATTAGCTTATGCTCTACCTGAATTGCGTTGTACTTTTGCAGAACGTTCAATTGTGCCAGATATTGCGGTGATTCGTTGGGAGAATTTGCCAAGAGATCTAGATGGAGAAATGGCCGATCAATTTTTACGTTATCCCGATTGGATTATTGAAATTATGTCTCCTGAACAATCTGTTACCTTAGTGATGGAAAAGATTATTTTCTGTTTACAACAAGGAACAGAATTAGGTTGGTTGATTGATCCTTCAGCAAAGTCAGTCACCGTTTTTCAAACAGGATTACCGAAAGTACATATTGCAACTGAAGGAAATAATGAGCCTTTAGCAGTGATTAAAGGATTAGAACGTTGGTCAATATCAGCAGTGGATATTTTTGCTTGGCTAAAGGTTTAATTTGTTCTGTCAGCATCGTTTGGTTTATCAGGTTATTCCAGAAGAGTAAAGTTGTCAAAGTTATACGGATGTGGACTCATTATCAATAACTCCTCTTATTTATGGCTCTTCGGGAATTGTTATGCAAATATTAAGGTTCTTCGGTTTGTGCTATGCAATGAACGGGGGTTATAAGGGATGAAACCCTTATAGAGAAAGACATTTAGCGATTTTTGTCAATTGTTTTCGCTCTAGAAGTAACTAATCAATGGAACTCTTACCAGATACGGATTTAATCGATTTATGCCACCCTATCGAACCAGACTAAGTAACGAAGAACCTCTATTAATTACTATTTTCTTCAGGAGGAGAAGGTGATAAAACCGGAGGAGCGATCGGTTCAATTTTATCCTCATTAACCGGGGGATTAATCACCTCTGGAACAGGAGAAGGAGAAGGAGAAGGAGAAGGAGAAGGAGAAGGAAGGGGAGAAACTTGAGGACTCGGCTCCGTTTCAGGAAGGGGAACAGGAATAGGAATTACTTCTTCTGGGGTGGGACTAGGAGTTAATTCTGGAGTCGCTTCTGGACTAGGAATCACCTCTGGGGTGGGAGTAGGGGATGGAGTGGGAGTCGGGGAATAAATGGGAGTCCGTTGACGAGAAGGTCGTCGGATAGGGGGAAAATCTTGGGAGGGAGGAGGAATGATTTCAGGAATAGGAGAAGGTTCGGGGGTTGGTGATGGTTTAATTTGCTCATTTTTGGGAAAAAGAGCCATAAATCCCCGATATCCTAGGGCAAAAGCCCCAATTGTCACCGCAAAAATCAGCAAAATCCACAGCCAAGTATTCTTTTTTTCCCCAGAATTGGGTTGAATAACCACAGTGGGGGAGACGGTTGGTTTTGGGGGTGTAGAGGACTTTAATCGGGGACTATGGGGAGAAACCGCGATAGTCGGTTGGGTGGACAAATCGGGGGACATTTCTGCCAAAGCTGCTAACATTTCCCTGGCAGTAGCAAACCGATCCCGGGGATGAAAACGGATCGCTCGATCGATTACCATAGCTAAATTAGGATTAACATTTTCTGCCTCCTGTCGCCAGAGAATTTCCCCCGTGCGCGAGTCAGTTTCTAGATATTGGGGAGTTTTTCCCGTTAATAAAAAAATCGCCGTTAAGCCTAGGCTGTAAAGGTCACTAGAAAAGACCGGTCTCCCGGCAGCCTGTTCCGAAGCCATATAACCGGGGGTGCCAAGGGCGATCGAATAGGCACTTTTTCCCGTAGGATCGAGTAAGGTGGCCACTGCTTCTTTCATTACCCCAAAATCGATCAAAATGGGCAAATTATCACTATTTCTTAAGATAATATTATCGGGTTTCACATCCCGGTGAATAATGCGGCGACTGTGAATAAAATCAATAACAGGCAGTAAATTCTCTAAAATCGTCCGCACTGCTGAGGAAGATAAATTTCCCTGTCGTTGCTGTTTTTGGGTTAGTGTCTCCCCTTCAATCCACTCCTGCACCAGATAGAAATGATTATCTTGGGCAAAATAACCGTATAAACGGGGTATTTGGCGATTTTGCTCTCCCAATTCCTCTAAAACGCTTGCTTCTTTCTGAAAACGTTCTTTTAACCATTCTGGCATCTCCTCACTTTGAATAGCCGGCTGCAATTTTTTAATCACACAGCGCCGTTGAGAAGGCATATTCGTATCGATAGCGATATAAGTTTCCCCAAATCCCCCCCTAGCAAGGGTGCTAACAATTTGGTAGCGATTGTTTAAAAGCACTAGATTCATTACCCTGAGAGTGCAAGCGTGGTCATAAATTGTTCCTAGACTAACATTCTTTCGTTAAGGAAAAAGTCAAGGCAAAAACTAGAGTCAAGTCTAAGGAATCCAGCGACGGATTTTCGTCCACAAAGGTGCATTATCTTGACTGCTCATCTCCTGAAAACTTTGATAACAATCGTAGGCGCGATTAAGATGGGCGGTGATTTCTGTCGCATTGGGATGGGAATTGCGATCGGGATGCCAATAACACAAGAGAGTTTTATAATTATTCTCAATCCGGTTAGTGGTGCTAAAAGGAGTAATCCCCAAAACTCGCCACCAAACGGGATTAGCCGACTCTATAATCATCACGGCCAAGGAACGGGGCGAAGGATAGAGAATTTGGGCGATTAATGACCAATCTGACCCATAACACCGCCGATAAACCGCTTTAACCCGCTCTTTTCCCAACTGTTCACAAGCTTGTAAATGCCATTGACGAAAATCCCCCCGCATCTGCTGATGAGTTCGCAAATCTCGCTGGGCAAATCTGCCCTCAGCTAGTTTATTAGTGCCAATAGTGTTAAAGTTACTATTAGCGATCGCTTTTATATCCCAGTAAAGATGATAAAAAGGATCTTGACCCAGGGCCAGACTTTCCAGAATTTCCTTAGCGTAACCTCTAGCCGGATTTAACCGCAATAATTCCCGTAATTCCCGACAAAACTGCTCATTTTCGGGCATACCGCGCCATTGCCAATAGTTAACATCCGGTTTTGCCAGAGACTGCCTATATACACTGCGCCACACCTGCGGAACAGTACAGGTGATCGGGGTAGCCAAGGGAGTAGCCAGGGGATAAAATTGACCCTTTAAAGAGCTTTCAGGAGCATCTTCTAGTAAACAAGCAAGATGATAGGCGGGATGACTACGGGGCTTTTTTTGGGGGCTAATAAACCAAAAAGCCGTTAAAATGACAATTAAGTACAGGAGTAGAGAAAGAATTTGCTCCGCCATGGCAACTTTTAGTTAGTCTGCTCAGTTACCCGAAGAATTATAATTCGTGCTATGATCGCTGAAAAGTTCTTTGTATCTCGGCTGATTGTCACAAATCTACAAAATTGGGTGATATGCCGAAAGTTTCCATATATTCTTACTCTGGTTATTCGGAAAGTTTCTGTATAATTAATATAATCAGTAGTCGGTCTTTAGCATGATCCCATCTGCACTCTCAAATATCACATTCGACGAGCAAGACGCAAACCTCTTTCTTGTCGATGACGCTCGCCTTCGTGCTGATGCTCTAAAACATTCGGTTTTACCGCGTCTGCGCTTGGTAATGAACTCTGCAATTGCTCGGATACGTGAGATATACGGGGTAGAAGTGCTGGACGACTCTATCGTTAGCGTTTTTCCGAATTTTCGGGAAAAGAGATACAACGATAACGAATTGACGCATAAATATGAATCTGTTTTCGTTGGTCTTGGCGGACAAAGGAAGGCGAAGTGGCCGGGTTTCTCGCGCAAAAATGGAAAACCCGTGCAAATCTTGCCATTTCGTTTTGCTTTCATGCTCACAGATGAGGGGGTATTTACTTTTCTGGAAAACGGTTGGCTCAAAGGACTTGATAAAAAGTCATTTGATTCGATTTTGCAGTTTCATATTGATAACGAAAATATAATTAATAGGCTGTGTTTCGGGTCTGAGATTCGACCTGATTTTTATTTTGGTGATGATTTACCTTTCTTCGCAGCATTTCAAGATCATTATCGACATAGAATATCTAACGAACTAATTGATAACCATTTTTTCGGGCATCTATATCGCTTCCCTGTTTCACCAGTTGACCTATTTCAATTAGTCGATAATTTTGCAGTTTTCTTCCCCGTTTATGACTCTTATATTCAAATAGCAAAGGGACTCCCGCATCGGCTGGAAAATTTAGTTTCAAGATTGAACTATTGGTGGTTTGAAAGACAATTAGAGAATCCGAATGAAGGGGGTGAAGAGAAGCACTCCGCCACAGGTGAATCGATCGCATTGGCATCGCTTTTCGCCGAGCAAAAGATTCGCGTAATGCCCGCAATCCGTTGGCAAGTATTTCAGCGTGATCAGTGGAAATGTGTTTCTTGTGGTCGCAATTCACATAACGGCGCAATTCTTCATGTTGATCACATCATTCCTCGCTCACGCGGTGGTCTTGACAACCTGGATAACTATCAAACGCTTTGTGACGTTTGCAACATCGGCAAAAGCAATAGAGATACCACAGACCTCCGCAATAAAGGCTAACACTGCGATGCACTCGACTCCGTTTCGCTCCGCTGGTGAGTATGATCGCCACTATGGTAGATATGGTAAAGTGCGTTCCCTAATGCAAGTCCTACCGCTGCAGCGATCGATTTTGGGGAACACACCATGGTCATTGATTCAAGCAAATGATTATCAGCTAAAAACGTCTAGGCACAGCGACGGACGGGAGTGCGATCGGATATAGACAAATATGGGGGCATTTTACCTTACTTTTTGGAGCCGTGATCTGTGGGCAATATGACATGATTAATAGAAGAAACAGCGAGTAAAGAGCATGACCACCTATCAAGATGTTCGCCGGCAAGTTGAGAATCTCACCCCAGACGAGCAACTTCGCTTATTAAAAGAGTTAGCTGTAATGGTACGTCGCCCTATGCTTGTTAAGCCCAAGCATAGCATTATGGAACTAGAAGGACTAGGAAAAGAAATCTGGAATGGACTTGATGCTCAAGAGTACGTTAATCAGGAACGTGCCTCATCGGAAATTTTGGGTCTGAAACCCCGCCGTTCTAGGTTGGCTTTACGTTAGAATTAAAAGGCCAGTCTCGAAAACCAAGTGGACGGCGCAGCACCGTTCGGCTGAGCTCACGGCCGAAGCCTTGAAAACTCGGCTTAGGGGGTTCCGACCAGAAAAGCTTGGCCGGGTAAAAAGTCGCGCGCAACAAGTACAAGAAGCTATAGGCGGTCAACGTACCGTGGGACACACGGAATCGGGCTTCTGAAATGGGGCGAAAGTCTGTGGACTCTGTGTAAGACAGTACATGGTTTTTTAACTGTGGTATGCGACGGTGGTGGAAGCAGAAACTTAAATCGTGAGGTTTAGGAATCGCCGCACTTTTAGGGCGGCGAGGATGTCAAGGAATGGCTGATGCAACTACAAGGTCAAGTTGTGGGTTTGGATACCGCGCCACTCATTTACCTGATCGAGCAAAATCAGGTATATTTAGGGCTTGTTCGTGCCTTTTTTGGGGCGCTAAGTCGAGGCGAGTTTCAAGTTGTTACCTCTACGTTGACGCTGACGGAAGTTTTGGTGCATCCATTACGCTCAGGTAATGTAGAACTTGCTGGCCAGTATCGTGATATTCTTCTTGATCAAGAAAACTTAATTACTGTACCTATTTCCCTTGAGATTGCCGAAGTTGCCGCCCAGTTAAGAGCAAGACAAAACTTGCGAACTCCAGACGCAATCCAGATCGCCACTGCTATGGGAGAAGGTGCTATGTTTTTCTTGACCAATGATGCCCGTTTAGCTGCTGTCCCAGATTTAAAAGTTTTGGTTTTGGATGCTCTGTAACAGTACACCAATCTGGTAGCGTGCGTTCCTTAAACATTGATTTAAGCAAATGATAATAAGCTAAAAACATCTATGCACAGCGACGGACGGGAGTGCAAGTGCCGTCGAATAATTGTAAATTTTTGTTACGAAGTGCAGTCAGATTGAACAATTGGTGCTAAAACCTTGGGGGAAAGCTGATGTTATTTCGGCTGATTGTCAGTAATCCACAAAACGGGGTGATATGCCGAAAGTTTCCCCATATCCTTACTCTGGTTATTCGGAAAGTTTCTGTATAATCAATGGTTAGCTGGCCTCGTAATATCACGATGTATCTGATTAGGAGCGATGTTATGGGACTTAGTGAAAATTTTTTACAGCCAGCATTGTCAGATGATTTTTACTGGCTCAACGAGCCGACGCATTATCGTTTGGGTAATGGCTTGGAAATTTCTACAGATGAAAAAACTGATTTTTGGCAAAACACGCACTATGGTTTTCAAAGAGATGATGGGCATTGCTTATTGATGCGACAAGTTGGGGATTTTTCCCTAATGACCCAAGTAGAATTTCAGCCTCGGGAAAAATATGATCAATGTGGCCTAATGGTGCGGATTGACAGTCAGAATTGGATAAAAGTTTCCACGGAATATGAAAGCGAACAAGCTAGTCGGCTTGGTTCTGTGGTGACCAATTTGGGATATTCTGATTGGGCAACGCAAGACATTTCTTCACGATACCGCGAAATGTGGTATCGCATCAGTAAACGGGGGAGCGATTTTCTGCTAGAGAATTCTTATGATGGGCAGGCTTGGCTGCAAATGCGGATCACACACTTACACAAGATAGCCGACGATTGCCAAATCGGAGTGTATGCCTGCAGCCCGATAGGCAAAGCGTTTCGCTGTTGTTTCAAAACCTTGGAAATCTCAGACAATCAGTGGCTGGCAATACCGGAAGCCAGCTAACAACCGTATGCACCCGACTGGCACTTATGCGCCTTAACGCCTGGCTTGTTGTGGTTAACGGCTTGTCTGTCTTATGCTAGAGTTTCATAATTACCCGAAGCTAATGAGGCCAAAAATAATGGACAAAAATAAGCCAGAAGAAGTTCAAGAAGCAATGATTTCACTGGGACTGGGTACAGCGATTGGAGCTAGTGCATCGGCAGTAGTTGGCGGTATGGGACTGGCTGTAGGAGGAACTGCTCTAGGAGTCGGTATGGCTCCAGTAGCAGCGGCAGGAGCAGTGGTTGGCACGGCAGTTTACGGAACCAAAAAAGCAATAGAAGAGCAAGACGCAACGGCAATTGGAGCAGCGGCAATTGGTGCGGGTGCTGGAGCCGGTATATCAGCATTAGTTGGAGGTATGGGATTAGCAGTAGGGGGGACGGCAGTTGCAGTGACGATGGCTCCCGTAGCGGCAGTAGGAGCAGTAATTGGTTTAGCTGGATATGGGATTTCTAAATTATTCACTGAGTAAGCAATGGCTAAACGGAAAAGACAGTCCCCCAATGCTGCTCAAAAATTAGTAAGAGGAGCAATTCGGGACTTTATTAATCAGGTTAATGGCATAGTTATTGAGCCGGAGATAAATACTCCTGTAAAGGGTACAGAGGCTTGGTATCGGGACAAACTGGCTGGGGAATTAGGAGGAAAAACCGAGGTTTACATTGATAAGGTAGGTAGAATAGATGTCTTAACTAATACTGAAATAATTGAAGTTAAAAATACAAAAGGCTGGAAATCAGCGATCGGGCAAATCAAGAGTTATGGACAGTATTATCCCAAGCATAAAATGAGAGTTCACCTATTTGGGAAATTGACTGAGAGTAAACTGGAAACTATCCAGAGAGTATGTAACCTAGAAGGTATAACTCTAACTTGGGAATAGTATGATCGCCGCTCTGGTAGGGTGCGTTCCCTGATGCGGGTCCTACCGCTGCAGCGATCGATTTTAAGGAAACCCAACATCCTCACCTATTACCATGAAAGGGTATAATAAGTTTACTTAAGGTCATCAAAGAGGTAACAAAACCTTAATGGAAAGTCGCATCCAGATTCATCCAGATATTTGTAATGGAAGACCTGTTATAGCTGGAACCCGAATTCCGGTGCAAACAGTTATGGAATTTTTGGGAGCAGGGGATTCTATTGAAGAAGTCCTTGAAGAATATCCTTCTCTGAATCGAGAAGATATTTATGCCTGTATGCAATTTGCAGCAAGATTGATGGCGAATCACTATGAAGTCAGAAAAATTGCATGAATGGTTTTTTCTTTGATGAAAATTTACCAGCTAAAATCCTGTTTACTCCATCTTTACCGATCATTTTTAGGTAGAATTCCAAGGGATACGGAAATTTGGCAATATGCAAAGGATAAAAAACTGGTTATTGTTACGAAAGATACAGACTTTTCTGATAGACTAATGCTAGACTTTTCCCCACCAAAAGTAGTACATCTCCGTGTTGGCAATATACGAAAACGAGAATTTCATCAGTTTTTAGCTCGTATTTGGCCAGAAGTTGAAGCTTTGGTTATTGAACATAAATTAGTTAATGTCTATTTAGATAGAATTGAAGCATTTAGATAATTTTTCCTAACATTCATTGCGATATCGCTAAGGTGGGTAATGCCTGCCTTACTCTAGGGAAAGTCCAGTAATAATATCTTCTGGGGGAATCCCAGCTTGAATTAAATTGGTTGTTAATCCTTCTTCAAGATTATCATCTTCAATAACAATTTTATTTTTCAATAAACGAGCGTGAAATAAAATTGTATTAATCCATGCTTCTTTTTCCCAACCAGTCATAATTATTAAAAAGTTGCCTGATTCTGGATCACAAACTGGGGTAATTTTAAGGGTTTGTAATCGAGGTTGCATCGCCGACTCTTTTCTGATAACTTGAGTCAGAATATCGGCATAATTTACTGTGTTATCCATTCGCAAATTATCTCCTTTTGAGGATTATAAATAATTAAATTGATTCTATTACGTTTAATAACCAGTTGGAAAATAGCTTTTTTGAAGTGTTTTAAATAAACCGCTTGACTAATGCCCAAAAAAAGTTTTCTTTCAGGTTCTTGTGAATCTAAAGCCCATTGGTATAATTGAAGTTGTCCTATTGTTTTTTCTAATTCACTGATAACTGAAGGCGTATCAAAGTCTTTGATTTCTACGGCAATTTTACGTTCTTCTTTTTCCGCAGCAAAAAACTTTTCTGCTCCTAAATAAGCTTTAAGCAAGGTTTTTTCTAAGGTTAGAATTAAAGGATCATCAGTGATTTTCCAACTCTCTTTTTCTAAAGTATGACGTAATGATAAATGTAGATCGTCTCGTCTGGACATCCTTATAAACCCTGCTTAAGAGGTTCGATTTCTATTCTACTACAGTTCGCCCTAATTCGGATTTATTATGACCGAAAAAGCGGTAAGGTGGGCAATGCTCACCCTACTATTTCTATTTTCGCTTGGTCAGGCTAGAGACTAACCCTAATCCTCCTAATCCTAACAAGGCAACAACGGAACTCAGTGCAGATCTGGTAGGGTGTGTTCCCTCATGCAAGTCCTACCGCTGCAGCGATAGATTTGAATGATTATAAGCTAAAAACATCTAGGCACAGCGACGGACGGGAGTGCGATCGGTTATGATCGAGTTGTAAATTTTTGTTACGAAGTGCAGTCAGATTGAACAATTGGTGCCACAATCTTCGGGGAAAAGCTGATGTTATTTCGGCTGATTGTCAGCAATCTAGCTAAAGGAATTCGAAAGACTGCGATGACCTACTATAAAGACCTGACTCCCTACGAATATTTTGCCAGGCATGAACCGCCTGTACTAAGAGGTGAGCGTATGCTAACCACTCTCAATGTTGGTTGGCTCAGCGGCAACAAATCCTATTCAAAGGGGGAAACTTCTCAAGAGTTCAAGGATACACTGTTCCAACTCTGTCTGGACGAATACATCGTTAATATTGCTCGTGGGTTTCATGTATGCGAATTGTGCCGTGACATTTCCTATGAACAATGGTGCGTACCACGATATGGGGAAAAGACTCATTGGCTCAACATCGGAACTGGCGAGCTCCGTGTGATTGGCCAATCTGCCATCTACGCTGCGCCTACACTCATCTATCATTACGTTGTGGAACACCAGTATAAGCCACCAGACGAATTCATCGAAGCCGTTGTTACGGGTCCTTCGCCAGAGTCAGAAGAATACCAAGCTCTCCGAAGAAAATTTCATTGATTCAAGTAAATGATATAGCGTTTCCTGTTCGCAAGAGGTACATTATTGATGTTGAAAAGCTTAATCAGCAAAGGTTTAATTGTGCCACATAGATGTGAGAACCGCTATAATAATCTAAAAACGTCTAGGCACAGCGACGGACGGGAGTGCGATCGGTTATGATCGAGTTGTAAATTTTTGTTACGAAGTGCAGTCAGATTGAACAATTGGTGCTGCAACCTTGCGGAAAAATTAGAATCTCAGCAGCGCTTGCTTACCACTAGCTTTATAGTCATTCATGCTTATCAAATCCCTAAAGGAGCTTCATGAGTCCTTGTTGGCACTTGTAGAAGCGCCGAATCAGAAAGAAGAACATTACCAAAAGTGGTTTGAAAATAACCGGATGATATTCTCTGTACTTGGTTTTTCGGAGGAAATACCTCACCCTTGCTCAATCAACATTGAAGGAGAGGAATACATCCCTGACTTCTTGGCAAGAGACTGTAGCGGTAGCTGGTTTGTCTTTGAACTCAAGAGGCCAGATATTAAAGTCCATACACAGAAAAACCGGCGTAGGACTTTCTATCGAGATTTTGAGTCATACATCTCTCAATGCAATGAGTATTCACTCTTTTTTGAGGAGACGGATAATCGAAACTTTATGAAGACAAAGTATGGGATCACCGTTCAGAGACAAGTACATAGCATACTTGTGGCATCAAGAGATGATTCGCTTGATAAACATTGGGTTCACGACGAAATTGTTAGGAATAGAAATTCAAGAATAACCTTGTTGACGTTTGATGATATTCTTTCATCTATCGAAAATCAAATCAGGCTTCAGGAGTCTCCACTGCTTCATCTACAAGGAGTTTCAGGTGCTGTACTCTTTTCGCATTGTGATCCAATAACTACACCTCAAGATCAATACCTGCTTGATTTTGGCAGTGATCCTATGAACAAAGTCTCGGTAGGATTCAATGCAAATTCGGTTTTTGTAGATATTACGATCAAAGGAAAATGCGTATCAACCAGAAGGCCTTTCTTATTCGTACTTGGGAATAAACCAAATCTACTTTACTTTCGGGTTGGTCTATCTGATTCATGTACACATATATCATTATCAATGAATGGCACTGAATCCATTGACAGAGTATTTGATCCCATGCACATAAAGACCGAATCAATTCACAATATCGTATGCGGATCTGACGTGATGATGAAGACACCCGCAAGCTCAATAATGTATGAGGTTATTGTCTATGCTTGTATACTCGATCATAAAGAGAAAGAGCAGCTCCTTTCATACTTTAACCAGAGATATCAATACTATCTCTCTCCACTAGCGATTCATCCCTTGCCTGGAATATTATTTGACGGCTTGAAAAGCCTGTACACCCCCGGCCATCCTTTTTCGACTGACAAAAAAATATCAGGAAAAAGTATTCTTTCAAATAAGATGTTAGGCTGGTACGATGCTGCGGGTGGAAACTTAACACTTTCTGACGGAAGTACTCCGCTGCCTGCGCCATATCTTGCGCAGCCCAAAGCCATGCCTCCTTACTCCTCTAACTAACCTGTAGTAGCTGTAGCTGTAGGGTGTGTTCCCTCATGCAAGTCCTACCGCTGCAGCGATAGATTTGAATGATTATAAGCTAAAAACATCTAGGCACAGCGACGGACGGGAGTGCGATCGGTTATGATACTAAATCCGTTGAGTATAGGCTATATATCAGGAGAGGCACTCATGCAAGAGGCAAAAGGCAAAAGGGGGAATAAATAATCAGTCTTTAATAACCGGATTTAGTATCAGACTTGAATTGGCCTATTGGTGGGGGTTTCATCCCGTCGCACTAAGCACTTCGGGTCTTCACCCCGACATTTGAGATAAATTCTGGCGGCAAGGAAATGACCGATTCTTGGTCAGGAGAGACAATGACAGGCAAAATAGCTTGATGGTGATAGGTTACCTTCCCTTGTTTCGAGGTGCTTTGTTGAGCAACGAGGACAACTAATTTTCTCTGAACTATAGTACTGAGTAGCATCTGGGATTGATGTCGGATTAAAGTTTTTCTTAGTAGATAGCGAAGGCAATCAAGTTGATTGTCCGAAATATTACAGAAAAGCTGAAAAACAACTAAACCGATTAAACAAGAAAAAGTCGAAGAAATACCGGAAGGGTAAAAAACAATCTCGTAATTATCACAAAGCTAGAAAGCGATATGCTCGGAAACATTTAAGAGTAAGTAGGCAACGAAAAGATTTTGTCAAGAGTGTGGCACTCCGTTTAGTTAAGTCTAACGACTTAATCGCTTATCTTGCCCTATCCACGTCTGTTAGACTTCTGATAAGAACGAATCACACTAGAACCCTATATCTTTGATTATCAAGGCTTCGGCCGTGAGACTTCGGCCTGATCTCAGACGAACGCTCAGTCGAACAGTTTCAGCTTCGGTAAAACTGAGGGCTTCGGCCGTGAGATCAGCCGAACGGTCTTCACCTGACATTTATGATAGAATTCACCCTGTTCACAGCCTCTATCGTGCCGACAACAGTCACCGTGATCACTTTAACTCTTTTGCACCCCAATCAGGCCACGCCCCTACAACATTGGCAATTTGACAATGATCAGTCAACCATTCTCATCGGCAGGGCGCTGGATAATCATGTGGTTCTCTATAGTGCTGTGGTTTCGAGGCGGCACCTAGAAATCCGCCATAATGATCAGGGTGATTGGGAATTGGAAAATTTAGGGACAAATGGGACGTTTCTCAATGGCAAACCGATCGAGAAAACCGCCGTCGTCGATGGGATGGTGGTTCGTTTAGCCACCTCTGGCCCGCAAATTCAAATTCGTCTCATCGATGAGGACGAGCAACCAAAATTAATCCTCAAACCCCTAGAGGCTCTTTTGGCGGACGACCCCATCCAGCCGGAAAAGGATACTATAGCCAGCTAAAAAATATTAAATTTTTATAAAGTTTTTTCAATTTCCCTAGCAAAATGTAAAAATAGATACAGAATAAGAAATAAAATCTTCTAACTTGTTGTCCCTAAATAGAGACGACAAGAGAGATTAAAGTCACTTTAAAGCATTGCAGGGAGTCGGTGATATGACGTTAGCCTATCGAGGAGTTAAGTACGAAAGGGATTCTCTCCCCTTGGAGATGAAGACCGGAGATATCGGGGGTAAATACCGAGGTCAAGACTGGAATCACCATTATCCTCGCCATATGCTCCAATTAGAGCCGAAACTGCATCGTCAGTATCGTGGAGTTGCCTACAGCACCCGTCCTCATCTTGCTGGACAAGTCACCCCGAACACTTGTCCGTTACCGGTTGTCAAACCCCCTATTGTCGTCCAAGAGGAAACCCTTTCTAGCGTCCATCTGAACAATATTCGTCGTCGTCTGGAACGTCGTTTACAAATCGCTCAAGAGAATGGGGATGAAACCCTCGTTAATCTCTTGAAAAAAGAATCCCAAGACTTAGCCTTAAACTACTAGATTAGCAGTTTTTTTGCCACTTTCCCCTCGGTTTTGCCGGGGGGAATATTTTTGGGCGCAAAAATCTTATCGATAGAAATTATCACCCTAGTTAGGGGCTGCTGAAAAAGTTTTTCGTGGGGGCAGGGTGTGGGGTGTGGGGTGTGGGGTGTAGGGTTTTACCGATTTTGAGGTAGTCAGTTACCTAATTTTCAGGGAAAAAGTACCTGAATTTTACCCCCGATCCCTCCAATGGTCGGCACTTTTTGAGGTCAAAAAAGTCTAAAAGCCTTATCCAACAAGGTTTTTAGATTTATTCAGCAAGCCCTAGTTAGGAGTTTATAGGCTTTTAATTATATTAGGTCGAGGTCTATTTTAGTTCGGGTTCGGATTGGGGTGTTGTATTATTTCCACAACATTTTTGATACCTTGGATAAAAGTTTGAAAACTACGCGATTTATTTTCAGTTAGGGAAAGATGGGGGGCAATCTGTTTAGAGTGGGTTCCTGCATAATACTCTTTCACTAGCTTTTTTAATTCTTGTTTAGCCGAGTTAAGCAGGTCTGGTTCTCTGTATTTACTTTTATTTTGTTTTTGACCGAGACTATTTAAATTATACGCCTTGGCCACCGCTGCTAAATCTCCCAGAAACCAAGATTCTAATTCATGGCAAATAATCCGAATTAAGACTTGAGCATCACTGGCATTTTGACAAATTTGCCCTAGTTTCTTTTTGAGTTCTTGACAATCGTGGGAATCCTGATCATGGACAATAATAAATTTGGTATTGGGACTAGATTTCTTGAAAGCTTTGAGTTTTATAGGAATAGATTTGGCTAGGTCTTGTTTGCCTTGATGACTAATACATTTATACCTTATTTCTGGGGGAATAAGTTTAGGCAAAAGTTCGTTTAACACATTTTCTATAGATGACTCTTCTAGCAAAAATACGATATCATAGTTCATTATGGTGCTACTCCTTCAAACCAACCTTGATTCCAAAGATAGCCGGGTAAATCGCCTTCCGCTACTAAGTTTTTGATGATTTCGCTATCGGCAGCCCTATGGATTTGGGTGATACCTTGGGATTTAATTAGCCAGAAAATACTAGCTAGTGGAACCGCGTTGATAAAATCGGGGGAGTGGCTAGAAACAAATACCTGACCCCCCTGATCGCTATAGTGGGCGAATTCTTCGGCTAGTTCTTTTAATAAAGTAGGATAAAGTTGGTTTTCTGGTTCTTCGACACAGAGTAGGGGATGAGGATTGGGATCGAATAGTAATATTAAATAAGCGAACATTTTCATAGTCCCGTCAGAAACATAGCGATCAATAAAAGGGTCTTTAAAGGCCTGATCTTGAAAACGTAAAATCAAGCGACCGTCTTCGGTTTCTTTGGCTTCCACAGAGGAAATACCCGGAACTCTTTGTTTCATTTTTTCGAGAATTTGCTGAAAAATTGTGGGATATTGTTGATAAATATATTGAGCAACTGTAGCTATATTGTCGCCAGTAGGGGATAAGTGTTCAGCATAAGATATTTCTTTACTTCCTCTAGCTTCGCTAATATGAAAGTCAGAAACGTGCCAATTTTCAATCAGAGAACGAAAGGCTGTAGCGGCTTTAAAACGTTGAAATTGTCCTAATCCTTTGATCGCTAGTATATCGTTAGATTCTAGCTGTTGTTCTTCTCGATCGAGTTCTTTATCTGGTTTACTAAAATCTTCTTCGTTGGTGATAGCATATCCTTGACCAAGTTGAAAATCTAAAAAATGAAAAGGTTTACCGTGTTCACCCCTTTTATAGCGAAGTATTTCGCGTTTGATAACAGGGCGATTTTTGTTTTGTCCAATTATAAGTATATAAGTAACCAGACGTTCTGTATCTAAGATTTTCATGCGAAATTGCAGCTCGATTTCAATATTTTCCTGTTCTTGACCTCTAGTGATAATTTCTCTATAACCGCCGCGAATTTGTAAGGCTTGGCGAATGTTGTTTTTGAGGGCATCTCGCAGAAACCCAAAAATATCAAATAGAGTAGATTTTCCCGTGCCGTTAGCTCCAATAATCACACAAAAAGGGGGAATATCTCTTATGTGTATGTTTTTAAACATACGATAGTTTTTTATTTTAATAGAAACAATTTTCATGATATAATCGAGCAGTTATAGTTTTTTTGATTATACGATTGATCAGGTGAAGATAACTGATCAATTAGCCAAAAAAGCCAGAGATTAGACTCTCTGGGAAATTGGGGTATAAATCAGCCGCCTGAGGAAGGGACAAGAAACCAGACTCAAGACAAGTTGCCCAAAATAGCGTAAATTGTCTATAAATTTGTTCAACGACTTAAATTAGTACAAATGTTTGACTGTATTATCATCGGTGCGGGACCAGCAGGAACGACGGCGGGTTATCATCTAGCTAAAAGGGGACGATCGATCCTGATCCTCGATAAAGCGAAATTACCCCGTTATAAACCCTGTGGTGGTGGGGTATCCCCAGCAATTAAGCAGTGGTTTGATTTTGACTTTACCCCCGTGATCGAGAATACCGTCACCCAAGTGGAGTTTACTTGGAAACAGGGGGATGCCGCCACCACTAAGTTAAATATGCTAGAACCGATGTGGATGGTACAAAGGGATCGTTTCGATGATTTTTTAGGTCAACAGGCGATCGCAGTCGGGGCAACTATCCAAGATAACAGCGAAGTTACCCAGATCAAATTCATCCAAGATCACTGGCAAGTTACCACATCCCAAGGAACATTTTCAGGCAAATATCTGATTGCTGCCGATGGTGTTAGGGGCAGTACCAGTCGCTGGTTAGGATTACCGGCGAAAAACCAAGCGATCGGGGCTACTCTGGAAATTACTAACGCAGAAGCGACTATTCCCCCCAAAAAAGCTTTTTTTGACTTTGGTTCCCTAAAAAATGGTTATATCTGGGCTTTTCCCAAGTCTAATGGTTACACAATTAGCGGTGCTTGTTTTAAGGGCAGCATCAAATCCGAGGAGCTAAAAAAACAACTGTTAAATTATGCCCATCAAAAAGGCTGGAATTTAGAGGATTATCGCTATAGTGAGTATGCTTTAGCCCTTTGGAACGGAAATCAACCGCTACACGCCCAAAATGCCCTAATTACAGGGGAAGCGGCGGGGATTCTCGATCCGCTCATCGGAGAGGGTATCCGTCCGGCAATTTTGACGGGAGTTAAGGCAGCCGAGGCGATCGATCGAGCTTTAGCCGGAGATAATCAGGCTTTAGCGGGCTATAGTCGGATAATTCGGGAAGAATGGGGGGAAGATATGGCTTTAGCGGCTAAATTAGCCGGTTTATTCTATCAATTTACCCAAATCGCCTACAATGTCGCCGTTAAACGGCCGATCGCCGGTCAACTGATGGGACGTATTCTCGTGGGAGATTTAAAATACCGGGATGTTACGGGACAAGCGATGCAACAATTGAAAAAGCTTTTACTGCCCGGATTCGGTTGGTGATAACACCTCGCGCACCAGGGTGGGGGTGACTCGATCGCTAATGGTGACTTGGCCGATTGCCGTTGGTAAAATAAATCTAACTTGACCATCTTTAACCTTTTTATCGGCAGTGAGAGCATTTACCATCTCATCGGCATTTAAAGGCGGCATACGGGTTTCTAAGGCGGCTTTTTCGATTAAATCGGTTTGACGTTGATTTTCCCCGGCGGTCCACATTCCCAGTTTAACAGCGATCGCTCCTGCCGCCACCATCCCCATGGCCACCGCTTCCCCGTGGTTAACGCTAGTATATCCCGTTAAACTTTCAATGCCGTGGGCGATCGTGTGACCATAGTTTAAGATCGCCCGCAAACCCGCTTCTTTTTCGTCTTTGCTTACCACATCTGCTTTAGCTTGGCAAGACTTTGTAATAATTGTTTGCAATAGCTCGCCATCGATCTGAGAAAAACTAGCTAAATTGTCCGAGTCTTCTAACTGTTGAAATAACTCAGCATCCCAAATTACACCGTATTTAATCACTTCTGCCATTCCAGCCCGAAATTCTCGCACGGGTAGAGTTTTAAGCACGCTAGGATCGATCAGAACTAATTTCGGTTGATAAAACGCCCCGATCAGATTTTTGCCCTGGGGATGATTAACACCAGTTTTACCCCCGATGGAAGCATCTACCATGGCTAACAGGGTGGTGGGAACTTGGACAAAATTAACGCCCCGTAACCATGTGGCTGCCGCAAATCCCGTCATATCGCCGATCACACCACCACCGAGGGCAACCATAGTCGAGGAACGTTCCAGCCGGTGAGCGAGGGCGCTATCATAAACTTGGGCGATCGCATCGAGGGTTTTATAATTTTCTCCGGCGGGGATCAGATGAGTAGAAACAACAAAGCCCGCTTTTTCTAGGGAATTAACGGCTATTTGCCCGTAATAGTCAAAAATTTCGGGATTAGAAACCAATAAAACCTTTTTACCTAAGCTTAACCGGATCATTTCTCCACCGAGATTAGCTAAACTGCCCTTCTCGATCAGAATATTATAGGAGCGATCGGGTAAATTAACGGGAATACAAATAGCCATAGGGTGTGGTAATTATAAATTATCAATTATGAATTATGAATTGCGAGGTAGGGAGATGGGGAGTGCCGGAGCAGGGAGAATAAATAAAAATAATCTCCTGACTCCTGACTCCCGATAGCCAAAAAGATGATCGGTTATTGGCGCAGCTTAGTCAACTCTAAGAGCAGACGACAGGATAAAAAACAGATAAAGCTCTCTCCTAGAAAGAGACTTAATTGCCAAGCGTCAGCGATCAAGTCTGTGGATAATTGTAGGGGAACTAGGCCGCGGACTAGGGCAAAAGCTGCCACTGTACCATCTTTGAGATGGGGATTATCGTCGTTACGGACGACATAACGATAGGTGACACCGAAGAGAAATCCGCTAATTATCGCCCCGGATATCTTGACAAAAGCGCCAATTAGTGTGAGCGATTCCCCTAACAATAGTCGATCAACAATTAAAAATAGCAGATAGGGAACCAGGAAAGCCAGAGCCGAGATACTCCCCACCTGTATGGATTCGATTCTTTCCTTGAGCGTAATTTGCACGATCGCCTCTCTAAAACGGAGTCACTGATGAAGTATTATCGAAAATTTGGGTTGAAAACCTCGCCCTTTAGGGCGACTTTATGTTAGCATTAAATTGAGTCGTTGACTTTGGGAACGCAGGAAACAAGCGACACTCCGTAATCCCTAAATCTCTAACCATCACTGGTACAAAAGCTTTCATAGTAAGTCCACATGGTAAGAGCGAAAAACAATTAAATACTGTGGGACACACAGAAATTTACGCTTGGGGAGTAGTCTTTAAGAGTGCTTGCCTTGTAGGTGTAGTCGGACTAGACATGAAACTGTAAGACCAAAATTAGCTTTGCTAGTAGCGGCAAGATTCAGCCCAAGAATCTCCGCACTTTTAGGGCGGAGAGTGTCAAAAATTGAGTAGTTATCTCCTAAGTAATTCGTTTAACAAAGGCAATTATGGATATTTTGACACTTGGTTGGGTTAGCATTCTCGCCCTGTTCACTTGGTCGATCGCCATGGTGGTTTGGGGTCGTAACGGTTTCTAGGTAATCTATAGATACCATGGAAACATCCTTGATTCTCAACACTCTCTTTCTAGTCGCCTTAATTCTCCTCGTTATCGTCAGTGGTGGCATTCTCTACCTGACGACTACAGAATGGCGCGATCGCCGTCGTCAAGATGGCGATAAAAAATTAGGAAAATAAATAATTCTGAACAGGTGTACTTAATTACGCCTGTTTTTCCTTTACTATGATTAAAATACTGCACTTATCGGATATTCACATGGGGAGCGGTTTTTCCCATGGACGTTTAAATCCAAAAACGGGATTAAACACGCGTTTAGAGGATTTTATGGGCAGTTTAAGCCTCTGTATCGATCGGGCTATTGCCTCCCCTGTGGATCTAGTGCTTTTTGGGGGAGATGCCTTTCCCGATGCCACTCCTCCTCCTTTTGTTCACGAAGCTTTTGCCAGTCAATTCCGTCGTCTTGCCGATGCTAATATCCCGACGGTGTTATTAGTAGGTAATCACGATCAACATTCTCAGGGTAATGGCGGTGTCAGTCTCTCCATCTATCGTACCCTAGCGGTGCCGGGGTTTATTGTTGGCGATCGCTTGACCACCCATCGCATCACCACCCGCAACGGCGATATCCAAGTCATTACTTTACCCTGGTTAACCCGGGCCACTCTCTTAACCCGTCCCGAAACCGAGGGTTTATCCTTGAGTGGGGTAAATGAATTATTAATTAACCGTTTAGAACCGGTTTTAGAAGGAGAAATTCGCCAATTAGATACAAGTTTACCAACAGTTTTATTAGCCCATTTAATGGCCGATCGAGCTAGTTTAGGAGCAGAAAGATTTTTAGCAGTTGGTAAAGGTTTTACCGTGCCTTTATCCCTGCTAAATCGTCCACAATTCGAGTATGTTGCCCTCGGTCATGTTCACAAACATCAAAATCTTAATCCTAGCAATGATCCGCCTATTGTCTATCCGGGGAGCATTGATCGAGTGGATTTTAGTGAGGAGAAAGAAGATAAGGGCTATGTTTTAATAGAAGTGGCTAAAGGAGAGGTTAAATGGGAATTTTGCCCTTTACCCGTGCGTACTTTCCGTTCCATCGAAGTGGATGTTTCCGAGGCAGAAAACCCCCAAAAAGAATTGCTGAAAGCTCTGAAAAAATACGATATTCAGGAAGCAGTTATCCGCTTAGTTTATAAAATTCGCAGTGAGCAATTAGAACTAATCAACACCAATCAGCTTGATGAGGCGTTAAAACCTGCCCATAGCTATAGTATTCGGGCGGAGTTAATTAGTCAATTAACCCGTCCCCGTTTACCGGAATTAGGGGTGGGTAATCAATTAGATCCGATGGAAGCGTTAAAAGCTTATATCGATAATAAGAAAGATTTGCGCGATATTGTTGATGATATGTTAGAGGCAGCCCAGCTTTTATTAAATCAACAGCCAGAAATTTGGCTAGAGGAAGAAACCTCGATTTAGCTATCAGTTATCAGTTATCAGTTGTCGGTTATCAGTTTACTGTTTACTGTTTACTGCTCACTGAAATATCTTCCCTATCCCTGTTTAAACCAGCTATGAGTTTATGTCTTAATCCTGATTGTCTTCATAACAATAATCCTACAGATAAATTCTGTCAAAAATGTCGCTTTCAATTATTACTCAAAGATCGTTATCGTGCTATAAAATTAATTGGTCAAGGAGGTTTCGGTAAAACTTTTCAAGCAATTGATGAGGATAAACCTTCTAAACCTTATTGTGTGATTAAACAATTTTTTCCTAGCACTCAAGGCAGTAATGCTCTCAAGAAAGCGGCGGAATTATTTAAAGAAGAAGCGATTAGTTTAGATAATCTCGGTCAACACCCACAAATTCCCTCCCTCTATGCCTATTTTACCAGCAATGATGGGCGACAATATCTTGTTCAAGAATATATTGAGGGAGAAAATCTAGAACAAGAATTACAAAGCGAGGGAGTTTTCAATGAAGAAAAGATCAAACATCTTTTATTAGAAATTTTGCCAATTCTTGATTTTATCCATGCTAAAAGAGTCATTCATCGAGATATTAAACCAGCCAATATAATTCGGAGACGCAGCGATAATAAAATAATTTTAGTTGATTTTGGTGCCTCTAAATTTATCACTATTGCTAATCTTTCCCTGACAGGAACAGTGATCGGTTCGGCGGGATATGTCGCCCCGGAACAAAGCAATGGCAAAGCGATCAATAGCAGTGATTTATATAGTTTGGGAGTCACTTGTATCTATTTATTAACGGGAATATCTCCCTTTGAATTATTCGATGTGAGTGAACATGAATGGGTATGGAGACAGCACCTTATTAATAATCCTGTTAGTGTTGAATTAGGCGAAATTTTAGATAAATTAATTGAATTTGGTACCAAAAAACGTTATCAATCAGTCGAGGAAGTCCTGCAAGAGTTGGCGGCAAAATTAGCTGCAGTGATTCCGCCAAAACCCCGATCACAGGCCACAATTCAAGAAACGGTTTTATCAGTTTTTCCAGTTGCCACCAGGGAGGAAATTAACCTCAAAAGTGCCAAGGCAATTGATTACACTAACCTACGGGATTTCTTAGCGCAAGAAAAATGGCAAGAGGCAGATCAAGAAACGGCTAATCTATTTTTAAAAGTTGCCGATCGAACTAAAGAAAAATATCTTAAGATAGAAGACATAGATAACTTTCCCTGTGAAGATTTAGCCACTATCAATCAACTATGGTTAAAATATAGTCAAGAAAAATTCGGTATATCTGTTCAGAAAAGAATCTATGAAAGTTTAGGAGGAAGCGGCAATTATGATCAACAAAAATGGAACGATTTTGGATCAAAAGTCGGTTGGCGAGTTAATAACAAGTGGTTATACTACGATCAAATTACTTTCTCTCTCAAAGCACCCTGGGGACATCTTCCCACCCTTGTGTGGGGTGTGGGTGGTGGCATAATTCTTTTTTCTCGTCTGGAAACCTGTACGATGGACGTAGTTTCTAACAGGGGATAAATTGACTTAAAAACTTTTCTGGAGAATTAAACAATTTCTCCCTTCGGCAGTGCGGATATATTGTAAAGTATCAGTAAAAGAACGCATGAAAAGTAATCCTCGATCGCTTTCCATTTCCAAAGGTGCGAGGGGATGTTGTTGTAGAGAATCAAGTTTGGCTTGCAGATCAAAAGGTTGACCGTGATCCCATATTTTTATTTCTAGAGAATGGGACTGTAAAGTTAATTCTAGATCGATGGGTGTAGTCGCTGGTAAATGTTGGTGAGCGTAACGGACAGCATTAGTAAATCCTTCCGCTAAAGCCACTTTACACTGCCAAAGCACCGAATCAGGTAGAAAAGAGCGGCCGTGAGATTCAAACCATTGTAGGACTGGGATTAAAGCTGCCAATTCCGTCCGGACTTGTAGATGGAAATGGAGGGGGGAAGAAGGGGAATTTAAGACTTCAGAAGGCACCACTGTTTTTTTGAAAGAGAATCAAAATTGTTTTAAAAATCAGTTGTAGATCGTAGCCTAAACTCCAATTTTCTTGATAGCGCAAATCTAGTTGAATTACCTCTTCAAAATTACGCACCTGAGAGCGACCATTCACCTGCCATTCTCCCGTCATACCGGGTTTTACGTCTAAACGTTGCCATTGGGGAACATCGTAGCGTTCCACCTCATCGGGTGTGGGGGGACGAGTGCCGACAAGACTCATTTCACCGGTGATCACATTCCAAAACTGAGGGAATTCGTCTAAGCTGTTACGACGTAAAAATTTTCCTACCCGGGTAATCCGGGGATCATTTTTATTTTTAAAAAAAGCTCCCTCCGCTTGATTGGGGATTTTATCCTTGAGTGCTTCCGCATCCACACACATGGAACGAAACTTGAGAATCTTAAATTCCTTTCCCAACCAACCGCAGCGGGTTTGACTGAAAAAAATTGGACCTGGACTGTCTAACTTAATAGCGATAGCAATAGGGACAAAAATAACCCCCGTGATTAATAAACCCACGGTCCCACCAACAATGTCAAGACCGCGCTTTAACCAACTGCGAATTGAGGGATGGGTTTCGGGTAGATGGTTTTCAGGGGTAGTACGGCCGTTTTCTTGGGCTGCTAGGGGGGAGGTTTGGAAAGTCAATAATTGATCTAGTCCCGTAATCGATAAAACCCCCATCACTGGGGGATGGACGTTAGCCAGCACTAACTCGATATTTTCTGCCCTGGCCGCTTTGAGATTATGGACTAAAGCACCCACACCACTACTATCCATAAATTGAGTGGCATTCAGATCGAGAATGACTTTTTCGGGAGTGGGTATTTGGGCGATGAGATGGTGAAAGATATCCTTGAACTGTACTGCTTCCAAGACAGTCAAGCGATCAGGCATCCGCAAAACCGGATACTCCATCGGAATGATCAGAAAACGTGTTTCAGGAATTTGGGAAGTCATCGACACAAAGATGTGGTTTGATGGATGAACAAGGCCTGATGACCTACCTAATGTTTACTACACTTTTCCCCAAATACCAATGGGTAATGTCAAAGATTAGCTGTAATTATCGGCTAACGAATCTCACCTAGGGGCGGACGGCCTTGGGTTTGGGCCTTCGCTTTGGCCGCACTCTTTCTCAGGGCATCCAAACGGGTCTCATAACGCTTACGCAGACGACGGTTGGGCGTTTGTTCAATTAGGGTTTTAAAGGCACTGCCTAGGCTCTTGTAGGCGTTGGGGAGAGAATAACCGAAACGGGTGGCGAGGGCGATCGCTTTTTCATCGGCTTCGATCGCTTCTTTGAGAATTTTATCACCGTTATTTTTGCGCCAGAGACGATAACCGGAAATCCCACATAATCCCATGGCCAAAAGCAATAATAAACCGTCCTGTACCCATAATTCCCCCACCGCACCACCTAAACCAATAGCGAGGGCGGCCATTTCCCAGCCTTCCCGCGGAATACTATCATTTTGAATCCTGGCCACTTCATGCCAAAAGAGCAAATTACGCTGATCGATGGCTAAATTTTCCCATTTGGCTAAATCTATCTGAATTTCTACCTCATCTCTGCCAATTTCTTCACAACGGATCAGGGGGGGGTTAATCTCTGTAGAACCTTCTACCGTTACCCAACTTTGTAATTCTGGGGGTAGCAGGGTTTTTAGGCGCCGAAGTTCGCTCATTTCGGCTCGTGCAGAGGAGGCCGCATAAGATGTCATAGATTTTTTACCTATTCTCTACCAATGACGATGATTTCTATTTTGGATCATAGCGGTCTTTTTTGTGATCTTGGCAGCTTTTGGCCCTGGGCAGCATTTTCAGTGATCAGTAACCAGTGATGGAAGTGGGAAGTGGGGAAGTGGGGATAAACAATCCATAACTGGGGTTTTAAAGTTCGATTGGGAGTCAATCGGACTGAGTGGGTGGGTGTTAAAAATTGTCAGATACCCCCCTTATTAAGGGGAGATCAAAGACAAAATCTATCTTCTATTTACTTATTAAATAGACCGTAACTTTTGCCGACTAATGCTCAAAGATATCTTTGTATTGCTGTAAATCTAAAGCGGTGAAGACGGGGATACAACTAAAGCATTTTTGTGCTAATTCCCATCTTTCTTCTCTTTGCAGCATCACAATTAGTGTATCTCGCACTGACAGTAAATAGCGCACATCGTTAGCAGCATAACTCAGTTGTTGTGGGGTAAGATTAGCGGCATTTCCCCAATCAGAACTCTGAGCGGTTTTGTCTAATTCTATGCCTTCCAATTCCTGCACGAGACTTTTTAACCCGTGACTGCTGGTATAAGTCCGAGCCAGTTTACTGGCGATTTTGGTGCAGAAAATCGGTTGCGTGGCAATGCCAAAAGTATGGGATAGTTGAGCCACATCAAAACGGGCAAAATGAAAGACTTTTTCTATCCGCTCATCTTCCATGACCTTTTTGAGATTAGGAGCCTCTGTTTGCCCCCTAAAAATGCGAATAGCGGTGACAAAACCACTGGGGTCACAGAGTTGAATTAAACACAGTCGATCGCGTCCCGGTACTAATCCCATAGTTTCTGTATCTACAGCGATCGAATTAACCCCTAGATAACGGGATAATAGGTCATCGCTTAAATCTCGATCGCACACTTGAAAATTGTCTAAGTTCATATAGTTAGAAGATAGGAGACAGGAGACAGGAGATAGGAGGGAAATTTGTAATGCTTTTGCCTATCGCACGACTGCCTTTATTTCCCTGATAACTGATAACTGATAACTGATAACTGATGTTAAAAACTGGTAATTAAATTTAAATATCATCGTGGTCATTTTGTCAACGCTTTTTAACAAAAAGTTGTGTAAAGTAATATTCACCAGCATTATTTTTAGCGATACCGATACCAGTGAGATTATAATCACCAACCATATTTTTTTGATGACCAGGACTATTAATCCAACCCTTGACGGCAACACTCACGGGGTCAGGATATCCCTTCATAAAAGCCAAATTTTCGCCCATTTTTTCTAAAGGAATCTTCCTTTGTACTGCCTTGACTCTTCCCTCAAAACCATCATGACTAAAAGGAGCCTGTTTATTGGCCATTTTTTGACTAAATAAGCGAGCTTCATGACTAATGCGAGCATCGAGACGTAGGGACGGTAAATTTTGAGAAATTCGGTAGCGATTAACTTGATAATTAGTGTTTTCTTCAAGGGTAATAAAAAAAGATTGATTCCCGATAGGATCGTAGCTAAGGGGATTAGTAGAAACAGGAGCGGATTGACGTTTTAAAAAGATTTGAGTAAAGTACAATTTTCCTTGACTATCCGTCGCTACTCCAATCCCGGTACTATCAAAATCTCCCTCCATATTTTCCCGATGACCTTGACTTTTAATCCAACCATCCACAGCAATCATTACCGGGTCCTCATAACCTTGATTAACTGCCACATTTTCCCCCACCGCTTGATAGGGAACTGAAACACCAATAGTTTGCGCTCTTTTGTCAAAATCTTGATGACTAAAAGGAACTAAACCCGCGGCCATACGTTGGCTATGTAATCTTGCTTGTTGCGAAATTGCCCGATTTAACAGTAGGGGAGATAAATTGCGAGATTGACGATAGCGATTGACCTGTTGATAGATTTTATTCTCTAAAACAAGTAAAGTTGCCGCATCCACAGGAGAAGGAGAAGGAGAGGGAGAGAAAGAAGGTACGAGTTCCGTAAAAGAGCTATAGTTTAAGGCACTACAGGCCATTAAACTTGTCGATACAAGCATCAAAATTCCTAACTGATAACCCTTCTTAAAAGAACTTTTCATATTAAGCTAGTCTGGAACGAGGAACAGGTCAAAACGAATATCAAATTTAGATGCACAATAGCTTATCCCTCTCACTGATAACTGATAACTGATAACTGCTCACTGTTAACCATTCATCGATAAATATTTAGCCACCGATTGCACATCTTTATCACCCCGTCCGGAGAAATTAATAACAATGCGAGGACTACCGGTCACTTGTGGGCAAAGAGTTTCTAAATAGGCTAAAGCGTGGGCAGTTTCTAGGGCCGGAATAATCCCTTCTAAACGGGAAACTCTTTGAAAAGCTTCTAGTGCTTCCTTGTCGGTGACACTGTAATATTCAGCGCGACCACTATCTTTTAAAAAGCTATGTTCTGGCCCGACTCCGGGATAATCTAAACCGGCACTAATGGAGTGGGCCTCGATAACTTGACCTTCGTTATCTTGTAATAAATAACTCATGGCCCCATGTAGAACCCCCGGTTGACCTTGGGTAAGGGTGGCGGCGTGTTTTCCGGAGGCGATACTTTCCCCGGCGGCCTCCACACCAATTAAACGCACGGCAGCTTCTTTAACAAACTCATGAAATAAACCCATAGCATTAGAACCACCACCCACACAAGCGAGGAGAATATCCGGTAAACCGCCCCATTTTTCCAGACTTTGCTGACGAGTTTCTTGACCGATAACCGCGTGAAAATCGCGTACCATCATCGGATAGGGATGGGGACCGGCCACAGAACCGAGGATGTAGTGAGTGGTTTCCACATTAGTTACCCAGTCGCGAATCGCTTCCGAGGTGGCATCTTTCAGGGTTCCCGTCCCGGCGGCCACGGGTTGCACCGTCGCGCCAAGCAGTCTCATGCGGAAAACATTGAGTTCTTGGCGTTCCATGTCGTGAATTCCCATATAAATCACGCATTCTAGACCAAAACGAGCGCAAACCGTAGCGGTGGCCACGCCGTGCTGTCCTGCTCCAGTTTCGGCGATAATTCGCTTTTTACCCATGCGTTTGGCTAATAAAACCTGACCGAGGGCGTTATTAATCTTGTGGGCCCCGGTATGGTTTAAATCTTCCCGTTTCAGGTAAATTTGCGCCCCAGTGCCGTCAGCTTTGGCATAATGGGCGGTGAGACGTTCGGCAAAATATAAGGGACTAGGTCTACCGACGTAATCCTTGAGCAGTTGATTTAATTCTTCTTGAAAATCGGGGTCGTCCTTATACTGATTATAGGCCGTTTCTAGTTCACTTAAGGCTGGCATCAGGGTTTCCGGGACGTATTTGCCCCCGTAGCGTCCAAAACGCCCAAAAGCATCGGGATACTGGGTTACTGTGCTGGCTGAGGCGGTATAAATCGGCGTGATAGTCATGTAAACCTTCGATGAGAGACTTATGATCCATTATAAATCTAAGGGTTTAGTCTCTGGGTTAACCTGAGTTCCGGGGCAATCATCGCCTAACCTACCCAATAATCAAAGGGTGAGCATTGCCCACCCTTTGACTGATTTTACAGCCAAATACTCACATCAACTTTTAACACCTGTCCTAATAGTAATAACCATTTTAATTGAGTCATCGGCCAGGGACAGGCAGCATCTATGGAATTGGACTGCAAAGAATTAGGAACTAGACGCTCGTGGAAATAATAATAGTATAATTCCTGAGAGCGATCAAGGGATAATCCTAGGTTTAATTGTTGGCTAACTTCAATTAAACGGGTGATTAGGCGAGTATCCTCCTCCGCAGTTAAAGGATCGCCATCGTGTAATAATTTCCCAAGAGATTGCCAGAGCAGACTTTCTAAGGTTTGACGCGCTTCGGGAATATTTAATTGACAGCGTAAATGATTGGCTTCCTTAGCAATAGCCAATAATTGATCGAGATTATTTTCCGTCGCTTGCCGCTGCTCAAAATCTTTTTCTAGGGTATTAATCACCTGTAAACAACGGTGAGAAATGGCAATATCCGCCGCTACCTGTAACTCTTGAGGTACGGGCAGATCATCCCGTTGGAAAGCCGCTAAAATGCCGTAATTATCCCGATAAACTTGGGTGTATAATTGATCGAGACGTTTTTTAGTTTCGGCTGTCACCTTCTGCATAATCCGGTGTCTTTCATCGGCAAAAAGATGGGGTAAAGCAAAAAAGTTTTCTCCCAATCCGCGCCCCATTTCTACGATCATGGTTGAGACACTGGCCTGTTGTAAAGATTCAAAGAGATGGTCCTTAAGATTGGTATAGATTAACCGACCGTTAAAAGGTTGAATGCAGCAGTAAAAATCCCAACCTCCTAAATGTAGAACAGCAAAGACAAAATGTTCACTTTCTTGGGTAATTTCCGAGGTTAATTCCACCTGTCCCACCGCTAAAGTTAAAGACCCGATCGCTTGTTTTTGATAATCTAATTGACGGGTATTGTAACAATAAATCCGATGATGACTGGAATAATTGGTAAATAGGGAACTAATGGCGTAATGGGCCGCCACCTGTTCCAAATCCACCCGCGCAGAAGTGACCAATTGTCGATAGACATCAGCCCCATCTTGATATAACTTAACGTTACTGGGGGCGAAAGCTAGACGACTGAGGAAATTCATTTCTAATTGAATTCCGGCCACTTCTCCGGCTAATTCCAGGGCCCGGCCAGCATATCTCAAAATTTGCGTGCCTTCAGGTCGAGAAATTTCCTCAAAAAACCAGCCACAACTGGTAAACATTAATAAAGCCTGTCTTTGCATTTCTAATAAACGCAAAGCATCGATTTTCTCGCTTTTACTCAGGTTGCGACTTTGATGCAAAGCGAGGAAATGTTCGATCGCGTCTGGGGATCGATCTAAAATAACGGCAATGTAGTCATCCCTTGTCTGCCAAGGATCCCGGAAAAATTCCCGTCCCTGAATCTCATAGACCTTAATTAACTCATCTCTGAGCCAATTTAGGGACTCCCGCAGGGGTTTACGCCATTTTTGCTGGTAATTTCCCCCTCCCCCGCAACCACAGTCATCCTGCCAACGATTTACGCCATGTACACAACTCCATGCGGTCACGGGTTTTAATTCCACTTCCCAAGTGGGGGGGCAAATACTGAGATAATGGGCAAAATTGGTGACTGTCCAGCCGTTTTTAGGGAAAGATTCCGTAAAAGCATAGCTAAGACACTTCTCTGTCCCCTGTTTGTGGTGGCCGAAGGTTTCCCCATCGGTAGCGACGCTGATTAACTGGGAGGGACGATGATCCCCTTTAATTGCCTGTCCCAGACGACCGACGAGAAAATCACTGCTGGCTAGGACATCATTAAAGCCCATATCGCGAGAAATTGGACCATCGTAGAAGAAAATATCCAGATAACGACCATCGGGGATGTAACAGCGATAGGGACGGGTGGGATCGATTTGACCTCCGGCCACCGCGTGCCATTGGGGATGGGGATCATGGTCGCTAGGGAAAGGACGACAGCGCAGGGCCTGGGAAGGGGCTAAAATGGTGAATTTAATCCCCTCATCGATTAAAGCTGTCACTGTGGCTAAATCAATGGCTGTTTCCGCTAACCACATTCCTTCGGGATCACGGCCGAAACGATGCTGAAAATCGGCTTTTCCCCAGCGAATTTGGGTGTATTTGTCCTGTTTGTTGGCTAGGGGCAGAATGATATGATTATAGACCTGGGCAATGGCGTTACCATGACCGTTTAAGCGTTGACAACTTTTTTGATCCGCTGTCAGGATGCGTTGGTAAACTTCGGGATCATGGGATTGCATCCATGACATTAGGGTGGCCCCGATGTTAAAGCTGAGATATTCGTAGTTATTGACTATTTTGATTACTTCCCCCCGGTCATTGTAAATGCGTGCAAAAGCATTGGCACGATAACACTCGTGATGGATGCGTTCATTCCAATTATGGAAGGGATGGGCGCTCGGTTGCCGTTCAATTCTGTCTAGATAGGGATTTTCTCGCGGTGGTTGGTAAAAATGTCCGTGAACCGTGATATAAACTCCGTGAGCGGTTTTCAGGGGGTCGACCCCCGTATCGGTATAGGAATAAAAGGTTGTAGAAGGATGTTCAACAAGATAAGTCATGGAAATGCCTAGAAAATCGTTTTTTTTTGAGCGAAAATAGCTGTAGAATGTGGCGACCTGATGTTTAAAAAAACTGAAAACCTGGCCGTTTTTCACGGCCTTGGGGTCACAATATCACATTTTATTTTCCTAGCAAAGCTAAGGTTAACAATTCGCAACTTCTCTATACACAGCACTAAGTAGGGTCTGCTGAAAAAGCTTTTCGTGGGTGTGGGGTGTCGGTTTTTAAGGGTGTTAGGGATATGCTGACAATAAATCCGGTTATTAAAGACTGATTATTTATTCCCCCTTTGGCTCTTCTAGGTTCTGTGTGATAAGTTTAACTTACTATATGATCGATCGATCTTTGTGTCCTTTGTGTCTTTGTGGTTCGTTCCACCCCCTCGCTCTTGAGAAATGTATCTTAGAATACATTTTACCCACCAAAGCTGGGAGAGCCCCCCTTTTGCCTCTTGCCTCTTGCCTTTTGCCTATCCTAATATGTTACCTATACTCAACGGATTTAGTATCAGTTGATGTTCTTGCTTGACATATTACGCAAAACGGAATAGCATTTGAATATGATTCAATCTTTCCGATGCAAGCATACGCGATTACTTTTTGAAGGAGGAGATCCGCCTCGTTTTCGTGGTTTCAAAGATACTGCTATTCGGAAGTTGACTCAATTAGATGCGGCTCAAACCTTAGAGTTTCTGCGCTCTCCACCAGGCAATCAACTTGAAGCTTTAAAAGGCGATAGAAAAGAACAATATAGTATTCGGATTAATTCTCAGTTTCGATTATGTTTTATCTGGACAAATAATGGACATACTGATGTTGAAATTGTTGATTATCACTCATAAATAATTAATTATGAATAACCGTCCTATTAATCAAATGCGACCCGTTCACCCAGGAGAAATTCTGCGGGAAGATTTTTTGATTCCTCTAAATATGAGCGTGAATGCTTTAGCTTTAGCCTTGAAGGTTCCTGCATCTCGTATTCATGAAATTGTTAAAGAACGTCGTTCTATTTCGGCTGATACGGCAGCAAGATTAGCCTGCTATTTTGGCGGAGATGCTGCTTCCTGGCTCAGTCTTCAAGTAATTTATGATCTGAAGACTTTATCTAACCGTGAGGAGATTATTCAGCAAATTCAGCCCCGTATTTCCGAACAAATTGCCTGATTTTTTAATTAGATTAAGTCCCAGAGATTAAAACACTTTCAAAAGGGTAAAAGGTACATGGGACGAACTCTACAAAATCGGCACTCGCTCCTGCTGCTGCCCAAAAAGCGATCGCCCTTGGCGTTCCCATCCCGAGCAATGACAATTTCAAAGTTTAATCAAGAAGATGACAGCGATCGCATTGAGCCTAGTCATAATGAAATTTACAACTGATAATAATAATTTCTGTTTCTGTAATTTTATAAACTAAGCGATGTTCATCATTAATGCGTCTTGACCAATAACCCTTGAGTTGATGTTTTAAGGGTTCGGGTTTACCGATTCCAGAGAAGGGATGGCGCAATATGTCGTCAATTAAATCAACGATTTTTTTATAGAGTTTTTTGTCTTCTATCGCCCATTCATTGAATTGTTTAAAAGCTTTCGGATCAAATACTATATTTTTCACGCCATTCTTTTACGGTAATTGTCACTAAGTTTTCTTTATTTTCTATTCTGTCAATAGCTTCCGATAATTGACGCTGATTGGCTTCTGTTGAAAGAAGATATTCGGTTGTATCGGGTTCAGGATCAGATACTAAAATAATAATATCCACATCTGTTCCTTCTTCTAGTTCCGTAGAATAAAGCTCTATTTTTCCTTCTCTGCCAACAATTCCTTTCTGTTTAATCGCTCTAATCATGATTTTTTCTCTTAAGATGTCAAACAATTATGGCTATTATAGCGTTTTTCAGTCTGCTGAGGTACAAAAGTTATGGGTTTTAGGCAAAAGGCAAGAGGCAAAAGTCAAAAGGGAAGAAAAATATGTGTACCTCACTAGCTTAGGAAACGCTATATATCAAAATCAGCATGAGTTAGAACTGTTGACAAGAAAAGCGATCGCACTAATGACACTCAAAGAGATCCCAGTTTTAAGGTTTAATCAAGAAGATAACAGCGATCGCACTGCCATCAATGTGCATGGTGCGTTCCCCAAAAGCGATCGCTTTGTAGCAGGACTTGCATTAGGGAACGCACCCTACGGCGATAGCGGTCCTTGTATTGGAACTGCTATACCAGGAATATAAAGATTTATTAAAATGTATCGTAGAATACAATGCGGGGGGGGGTAATGTGTATAGTCTATCTGCGACTTTTAGTTGGTTGTCCCTTAGCTAACCGGCAAAAGCAGCGCAGCTCAATTCTTAAATCCCAGATAAACCTAGATGATAAAAACTCTTGTTTCTTGTCTATTGGTGGTAGGAACAACCTCCTTAGCGGGAGTAATCGCCCCGGCTCAAGCCTTTACCCCTCTCTCCTTAACCAAAACCTTCAACAACCCCACCGCTGAAGAGTACGACAATTTTGGCTATTCCGTGTCCCTCAGTGGTACATCTGCCTTGATTGGGGCTTATGGGGATAAAACCGGCGCATCGGGTGCGGGGTCAGCCTATTTGTTTGATACAACCACAGGCACCCTCAAGCAAACCTTCAACAACCCCACCGCTGAAGATTTCGACAATTTTGGCTATTCCGTGTCCCTCAGTGGCACAACTGCCTTGATTGGGGCTCCTTACGATAGCACCGGCGCAACGGGTGCGGGGTCAGCCTATTTGTTTGATACAACCACAGGCAACCTCCTGAAAACCTTCAACAACCCCACCGCTGAAGATTTCGACTATTTTGGCTATTCCGTGTCCCTCAGTGGCACAACTGCCTTGATTGGGGCTTATCGGGATGACACCGGCGCAACGAATGCGGGGTCAGCCTATTTGTTTGATACAACCACAGGCAACCTCCTGAAAACCTTCAACAACCCCACCGCTGAAGATGACGACTATTTTGGCTATTCCGTGTCCCTCAGTGGCACAACTGCCTTGATTGGGGCTTATCGGGATGACACCGGCGCAACGAATGCGGGGTCAGCCTATTTGTTTGATACAATCACTGGCGACCTCCTGAAAACCTTCAACAACCCCACCGCTGAAGATTTCGACTATTTTGGCTATTCCGTGTCCCTCAGTGGTACATCTGCCTTGATTGGGGCTCCTAGCGATAACACCGGCGCAACGGTTGCGGGGTCAGCCTATTTGTTTGATACAACCACAGGCAACCTCCTGAAAACCTTCAACAACCCCACCGCTGAAGAGTACGACAATTTTGGCTATTCCGTGTCCCTCAGTGGCACATCTGCCTTGATTGGGGCTATTAACGATAACACCGGCGCAACGAATGCGGGGTCAGCCTATTTGTTTGAGACAACCACAGGCACCCTCCAGCAAACCTTCAACAACCCCACCGCTGAAGATTACGACTATTTTGGCAATTCCGTGTCCCTCAGTGGCACAACTGCCTTGATTGGGGCTTATGGGGATAGCACCGGCGCAACGAGTGCGGGGTCAGCCTATTTGTATCAAGAAACTCAAACAGTGCAAGTGCCTGAACCATCCTTAACTATCCTGGGTACAGGAGTGGTTTTAGGTGTTCTACCTTTTCTTAAAAAAGGGAAAAAGGACAAGGAGAAAGATATCTAGAAAATAGCGAGGGAGACAAAATTATTTGTAGGACGGGTTAGCGGTAGCGTAACATGATCAGTCCTTGGGTTTCATGCTTCTACGTTCTTCGGCATCGCACTTAGACTGACAGCTGCCATCAATGTGCATGGTGCGTTCCCCAAAAGCGATCTCTGGAGTAATAGGACTTGCATTAGGGAACGCACCCTACAGCACTAATTTTATTTTCTTAGCCAATTGATTAAAAGATTTTTAATCCGTATTAGTCTTTCTGGTGAGATAGTTCCTAAACGTGCATTGATTACAGATGATTCGACACTTGTTAATCGTCCTAGTCGAATTAAAGAAGCCACTTTAAGTCCAGTAGTAATATAGTCAGAATCTGAGGTATTAATAATTTCGTCAAATCCTAGAGTAGCTTGATGGAGACGAGAAGAAATTAAAGCAAGTAATAAATCACGATGGCGACTTGGTGAAATAGCAATAATTAAAGCTGGACGCAGTTTTCCTGATTTCAAGTCTGCTTGAGGAAAACGAATTAGAACAATATCACCTGGTTTCATGGTTGATAAATTTCTTGAGCATCTGCTAGGGAATATTCAATTTCATCTCCTTCTTTGAAAAATTGCTCTAATGAAAATTTTTGCCAGTCTTCATCTTGCCAATTAGTATGTTCTGAAATCTTGTTTGGCTCAGGGGAAATTAATCGGGTAAAGTTGGCAATTTTTTCAACAATGTCATCAGGTAATCGGTCAATCTGTTGGTGAAGTTCTTCACGAATTGTAGCAGACATAAGTTAAATTATTTGATTAAGGTGTAGAATGGATATTATTGATTATAACTCAGATATTGGGTGGTAATTTGGGAAAAAGTAATGTTGGGTTTCTACCAGATCAGAGATCGCACTACGTTCTTCGGCATCGCACTCCTCATCCCCAAAAAGCGATCGCCCTTGGCGTTCCTATCCCAAGCAGTGACAATTTTAAAGTTTAATCAACAAGATGACAGCGATCGCACTACAAGATCGGCATCTGTGATTGATGTACGGCGAAACTCATTTAATTCTTGTTGAGATAGGGGGAGACAGTCCGAATCTGCTTCGGCTGCTTTGTCAATTTCTTCCTCAGTCATTGCTGCAACTTTTTCCCAATCTGTCTTACCATGACTAACATTTTCGGGATCAAGTCTGACTCTGGTAATATTGTCGTCGTTCATTTTTATTGGCTCTCCTTGCTGAAATAATGCGGTATCTGCCGTTTCTTTTGGTATAGACGACCAATAAAACTACTTGATTAACTATACCGATTACTTGAATTCTAGTTTCATTATAATCACGTTTATCTTCTCTTTCCAGACAGTTGGGATCTAGAAAAATGTTTTTTGCATCTTCAAAATCAATTTTATGCTTGAGCAAGTTGGCAGCAGCTTTATTATTGTCCCATTCTATCTCCATTTTATCGAGATTTTGTATCTAGTTCATAATATTTTGGATTATAAGTAGGTAGGCGTTAAAAATTATCAGATGCCCCCCTTATCAAGGGGGGATTAAGGGGGGATCGAACCTAAAATCCATTTTTAATTTAATTATAACCAGCTACTTACATGATCGCCCTTTCCCATCATCAAAAAGCGATCGCCAACTCCGAAACCTTGCTAACATAATAAAAAATCATATTCAATAAACCTCATCGTGAGTTCCAATATCAATTAGGTTGATCTCTTCTTCTTGGGTTTCAGGGTTTGATTCAAAATTGAAAATTATTCGACAATCATATTCAACAGAAAAAGCCCAAGCATCTGATAATTTCCCTTTTAGTTTATGGCTGCGTAATATTGGATTATAGGGATCGTCAGCGAGTAGTCTCAATTTGGCTTCTATTTTTGATTTTAAGTCGGGTTGTCGTTTAATCCTTGTTTTGAAAGCGCATTTAAATGATTGGCTAAAAACCAAGTTAATCATTGTTTAGTTTGGCAATAATGGAATCAACATCTCCTCGAAAAACATTACCATTTTGATAGTCTTGTCGAGCTTGAGAAATATTTTGAGCAATTTGTTCTCGTCTTTTTTCGATTTGCCGATGTTTAACAATATTGATCAAGTCATCTTGTTCATCAAAAGAGAGATAGTCAATCATTTCTAAGATTTGACTAAATTGCATTGTTGGCGGCATTGTTACTTTCCCCTTTTTCAATACAGACTTTTATTTTACTCTGCTTGGGCAATAATGACATCCGCGATCGCGGATCGATGACAACTTTCCAACTCACAAAGAGAGATCGCCTCTCCTTATCCCCAAAAAGCGATCGCCATTGGCGTTCCTATCCCAAGCAATGACAATTTCAGAGTTTAATCAAGAAGATAACAGCGATCGCACTACAAGATCGGCAATCATAGTTCAATTCCATTGATCCAAATTTCATACTCGCTTATATCAACTTCATCATTCCAAACGATTCCGCTACCTGATGGATCAAGTTGAAAGTTTTTAAAGAAAGCATAGTTTTTAAGGGAAGAAAACATCGTTTTTTCTAGTAGATTTTCACAGTTATATTTTCTAGCTTGATGATTAGAAAAATGCACCAATAGAGTATAATTTTCAATGATTTCGGCTGATGTTATTTTGGGATAAAGCATTGTTTTATTTCAAAGGTGGTAATTTATTAAATTCTTGAGTGTTCCACATTTTCAATAATTCTGATTGATAGATTGTTGCCCATTCTACAACCATTTTTGTGGCTCTATTAGGTAAGTCTCCTTCAATGATTTCTAAGGTTTCCAGATTAAATAGGGCGTTATATTCTCCATAAATCGCATGAAAATGGGGAGGTGGATGATCGGCAAAAAAGATTTTAATGATAATTCCATAAAATCGAGTAATTTCTGGCATAAATCTATTTTTATAAGTCTTGCTTTATGACAAAAATATTATAACAAAGCTTGTTGGGTTTTGTTACCTCGACCTAAACGACAAGATCAGCAATCGCACTCCTCATCCCCAAAAAGCGATCGCCAGTGACGTTCCTATCCCAAGCAATGGCAGTTTTAAAGTTTAATCAAGAAGATAACGGCGATCGCACTGCCATCAATGGGCATGGTACGTTCCCAAAAAGCGAGCGCTTTGTAGCAGGACTTGCATTAGGGAACGCACCCTACGGCGATAGCGTACTGCTATGCAGTGCCTTCGGCATCGCACTTCCCATTGTCCTAATCTAAAACAATAGTAGTTCCTGTCCTAAAGGCACGATAACGACCTCTGTTAGGAACTTCAATGATTTCACCGTAGCCTTCTCTTAGACAAAAATTGAAGGGATCATTTGGAGCTTTTTTGCATTTACCGCATTCATGCCAGCCATCTCCAGTATTGTTATCGTATCTACACTTTTTGTTAGAAACTGGAATAAAACAATTCATAAAATTTTGACTATTTGGAGTATTGCCAAAACTACCCTGAAGTGGAGGAGAAATACGATATCGCCATTGACCATCCATTGTTTTATAACTTTCGCATTTATAAGTTTTTGGCTTGGCTTGAACAGGAGTTGATGATGCGACTGCTACAAGAACTGTAGCCAGCATGGAAACACTCAAAAGTTTGCGAATCATAAAAACTACCTTGTATTTGTCTTAATTCTTTGACTCAAACTCTGTCTAACTATTGATTATACAGAAACTTTCTGTCTAACAGTCCTCAGAGTAACGACAGGTGGAAACTTGCGGCATACTACTCCATTTTAGCGCAATCGCTGGAACTTTTCCCCATATCATACCCAAGAGCATATTAGCCAGATTAAACAACCTCTTTTAAGTGGATTCCTAACAACAAGCTCAAATAAAATCGACGTTTCGGGAAGTGTAGCACTAAGTCTTCAATCCACCCGACAATTACCTAATTTTCGGGAAAAAAGTGCCTAAATTTTGCCACCGGCTGGCACTTTTTGAGGACAAAAAGTCTAAAAGTATTCTCCAACAATGTTTTTAGCTCTATTCAGCCAACCCTATTTATTGGTGTACTTGCAAATGAAGGACATAATGACCTAAAATCAGGTTATCTGACCATAATTCGTACTCTAGACGCAAATATTCGGGGAAATTATCCCCCTCTAATTGGAGACTACGGGTATAGTTGCGGAGGCGAAAAGCGTAACCCGGTTGAGAACTTTCGGCATTTAACCAGAAGCGACTGACACCAAAAACCCCTTGCTCCCAAAAATGACGATAGGCGAATCTTCCCTGGCCCTGCATGGTCATAATTACCCGATTGGCCGAAATTTCTAGCCAAATTAATTTATTTTGATTATTTTTGGGTTTAAGTGTCTCTATTTCTGCGAGAGCGACTGGTGGTTGATTGAGGAGAAGATGAAACCGGTGGCGATCCTTTTGGTAGAGGGTAGCGGAAGTGTCTAAAGAGGAGAGGATGGGTAGATCTGTCGAGAGCAGACAGAGGGAGACGGGACGGCGGTGATGAGCAAGCATAGACTAGACTTAATGGTGTCCTTATCTCCACAATAGTTGATTCTCTGCCCACCGCTACCAGCACCGGAAATTTTTTTGAGAAAAAATCCAGAAAGCACTTGCATTATTGAGGGACTTATGATTATAATTATTAATTGTGAGTAGCCTTCCTCGGTAGCTCAGTGGTAGAGCGGTCGGCTGTTAACCGATTGGTCGTAGGTTCGAATCCCACCCGGGGAGTTAATCAGAAATAGAAGCGGCAATAGTTTTTTATTGCCGCTTTTTGCTCTGACTAGAGAATTTCAGCGATCGCATTTTCCGGGCCGACTAAAGAAATGTAAGGATTTTGAAAATATTTGCTGGCTACCGATCGCGCTTGTTCGGGAGTAATCTGATTAATAGAATCCAGGAAAGTGCGATCGAATTCAATCCCCAAACCTAAGCTTTCATACCAACCGTATAATTGAGCGATTTCGGAGTTAGTTTGTTTACCGAGAGCATATTGACCCAATAACTTATTTTTAGCTGACTGTAACTCCCCCTCACTCAAAGTTACTTTATATAACCTTTCTGCTTCCTGACGCAATCCCGACACGGCGATCGCTGTATTTTGAGGTGCAGTTCCCATATAAATGACAAATTGGGAAGAATCGAGACGGGTGGGATAAAAAGCGGAAACATCGTAGGCTAATCCCCGTTTTTCTCGCAATTCCACGAATAGACGACTAGATAACCCATTCCCCAGATAGGTACTCAATAATTTTAAAACGGCATAATCATCCTCTTGTACAGAGGACCCGGGGTATCCTAACATAACGATCGCCTGTTGACTAGCTTGGACGGTAGTTAAACAGGTGGGCTGAAAATCAAAAGCGGCCGGGGGTAAACTAGATAAAGGAATATCTGGAATTGACCAACTGCCAAAAATTTCCGTCACTGCTTTTACTGCTTGCTCTAGGGTAATACGGCCAGAAAGACTAATTACCAGGTTATCGGGACGGAAAAAGCGACTATGATAGGCCAGCAGCTCCTCCCGTTGCAATTGAGAAACCGTTGCCTCCGTACCCAATAAAGACATACCATAGGGATGATCGGGGTACATAGCGGCGCGTAATTGATTAAAAGCCACATTAAAAGGCTGTTCCAATTGAGAGCGAATGCTTTGACGGGTGAGATTTTTCTCTAATTCGATTTCTGGGGGTGGAAAACTGGGAAAACGAATAATTTCCGCCGCTAGACGCAATATATCTAAAAAATCCTTTGTAACGGTCTTTAAACTAACCACAAAATAATCAGTCCCCGTGTCCGCACTTAAACCGGCCCCCGTGGACTCAACGCGATCAGCAATTTCTAGGGAAGATAACTTTTCTGTACCTTTGGTGAGCAGCACGGCTAAAAGACGAAATAAACCCGCTTTTTCGGGTTTTTCCCAACGAGTACCCGCATTTTTGAGAAAAATCCTCCCTGCAACTAACTCCACGGCCGTATTTTCCACCACTAAAAGGGTGATGCCATTTTCTAAGGTTAAGCGGTGAATGGGGGAAGCGGACATCGTTTATTCACAGGGTTGCATTATTGTAATAGCATATCGCTCCGGGGAGAGATACTGACGAGCCAGACGTTGTAGATCTGACGGTTGAAAACTTTGGATAACTTGGGGATAGATCGTTGCTAGGTCGGCAGCTCTCAGGGTTTGATAATATCCATAGAGTCCCGCTAATTGGCCCGGGGTTTCTGTGGAGAAAATATAATCGTTAGCTAATAACTGTTGAGTGCGGTGTAATTCTGCGGGGGTGACGGGATCATCGTGCAGACATTGGAGGTGTTCACAGATAATACCTTCAATTGTCTCAGTTTCTGAGCTAGATAGCCAAGCACCGATGGTAAAGAGACTGGAATCTCGTTGCAGGGAAAAATTACTGTTAATATCGAGGACGATTTGCGCTTCTTCCCGCAGCTGTCGCACTAACCGCGAACAGCGTCCTCCGGCAAGAATTACCGAAATCAAGTCTAATCCAAAGGCATCTTCTAGGCGATCGCATCCTGGTCCAGTCCATCCCATCAAGAGACGAGAATGTTCTAGGTGGGGTAAATGTACTTGGGAACGACGAATTTCGATCAGGGGGGGTTCGGCAGCCACTAGATTCGCAGGGGATTCCGAGGGGACGGGAAATTCCCGAAAAGATTGCCGGATAATTTCTAAAGCTGGTTGGGGTTCAATTCCCCCGATAATCGCCACACACATATTTTCTGGTTGATAATAAGTGCGATGGAAACAGCGCATTTGATTGGGGGTTAATTGCTCTAAACAGGGTTGATCGCCTAGAATAGATCGTCCGTAGGGATGGTTTTGATAGATACTTCCGCAGAGGGTTTGGTAGGCAATCCAATCGGGATCATCATAACAGGCCCGTAATTCTTCTAAAACTACATCTTTTTCCCGATAGAATTCCTCATCGTCAATCTCAGCATGGAGGAGAATTTCGGCCAGATGGGGTAAGGTATGTTCAATTTGATCCACACTGGTGGTGAGATAGAAGTGTGCGTAATCGTGACTGGTGGCAGCGTTGGTCATTCCGCCACAATTTTCGATTAAATAGTCAAAGAGTCCGGGGGGGAGTTTTTTCGTCCCCTTAAAGATCATGTGTTCGAGAAAATGGGCCATACCTAACCATGGATCAGGTTCAGCGATCGCACCTGCTTTCACCCACACATCCACCACCACCACAGGAGTCACGGGTAAATACTGATGAATTACGGTTAAACCGTGATCTAATTGCCATACCTGAGCGGGAAAAGAACTCGTTTGACACTGCGCTATCGACTTGATCAATGTCCGTTAACCAGATTTTTTGTTAAATTCTATACCTAGGTTATCTTATTCTCTTGTCTGTTTAACCATTAAAAAACTTTTGTCATGATTTCTAGATAATTCCGCCAAATATCAGCTATCTTGAAGCCATCAGGAGTCAGGAGTCAGGAGACTCCGAGACAGGAGATTATTTTATTTATTCTCCCCACACCCCACACCCCACACCCCACACCCCACACCCCACACCCCACACCCCACACCCCACACCCCACACCCCAATTCATAATTCATAATTCATAATTCCCCCCCCACACCCCACACCCCACACCCCACACCCCAATTCATAATTCATAATTCATAATTCCACACCCCACACCCCACACCCCAATTCATAATTCATAATTCATAATTCATAATTCCCCCCCCACACCCCACACCCCAATTCATAATTCCCACTAACTAAATGACTGAGCAAGATACTGACTGGATAGGTTTGATGATCGGCAATTCTCGGCTACATTGGGGGTATTTTCGCGGTCAAACCCTGTTAGCTTGTCTCGATACTCCCCACCTGAGGGAACCCCTAAGTAATGAATTTTTGCAACAAATTTTCCCTAAACTCTTGACAAATAAATGTAACTGTGCATTGATTGTCGCATCCGTGGTTCCTAGCCAAAGAGAATTATGGGCAAATTATGGCAATTTACGGATAATTACTTTAAAAGACATTCCTTTGCTGGATTTATATGCAACATTCGGCATTGATCGAGCTTTAGCTGTCTTAGGTGCTGGAGAAAAATACGGATTTCCCTGTTTAGTCATCGATGCGGGGACAGCCTTAACTTTTACGGGAGTGGATGGGGATAAAAAGCTAGTGGGGGGAGCAATTTTACCCGGGTTCAAGGTGCAATTAGCCAGTTTAAGGGAACGGACGGCAGCCTTACCAGAGGTGTCCTTACCGGAAAGATTACCCCAGATCTGGGCAAAAGAAACAGCAGAAGGGATAAGAAGTGGGATAATCTATACAATTTTGGCAGGAATAGAAAAATTCAGTCGGGAATGGTTAAATTTATATCCAGAGAGCAGGATAATTTTCACAGGGGGAGATGGGGACTTAATTAGGGATTACTGGCAAGAAAAGGCCATTAAATCGCTCCTAGTGGATAAGACGATAATTTTTGAGGGAATTGCTGCAGTTAGGGGAATCTCCTCCTGTTTAATTGACAAAGGCGAACATATCTAGTAAAGTCGGAGAAAGTTTTCTCAACTTGGGAAATTTCTCAACAACTGGGCAAAAAATTCAGGATATAGTTATGGCGATCATTCTAGTAACCGGTTCTGCTGGTTTAATCGGTTCCGAATCAGTGAGATTTTTTTGTGATCGGGGTTATACCGTTGTCGGCATCGATAATAATATGCGTCAGGTATTTTTTGGTGAAGACGCTTCAACGGAGTGGAATCGAGCCAAATTATCCCAAGATTACGGGGATAAATACATTCACCATGCTGTGGATATTCGCGATCATGAAGCTATTTCAGCTATCTTTAAAACCTATAGTCATGATATATCCTTAATTATCCATACGGCGGCGCAACCTTCCCACGATTGGGCAGCTAAGGATCCCTATATGGATTTTAGTGTCAATGCTAACGGAACTTTAGTATTATTAGAAAATACTCGTCAACACTGTCCCCAAGCAGTATTTATTTTCTGTTCCACTAATAAAGTTTACGGGGATAGACCGAATGAATTACCTTTAGTAGAAAAAGAACTACGTTGGGAAATCTCGGAAAATCATCCTTATTTTGCTCAAGGTATTGACGAGTTGATGAGTATTGATGCTTGTAAACATTCTTTGTTTGGTGCCTCGAAAGTGGCAGCGGATGTGTTAGTACAGGAATATGGGCGTTATTTTGAGATGAAAACTGCCTCTTTTCGTGGCGGTTGTTTAACCGGTCCAAGTCATTCGGGAACCCAATTACACGGGTTTTTATCCTACTTGATGAAATGTACGATGATTGGCAAAGAATACAGTATTTATGGGTATAAGGGTAAGCAGGTACGCGATAATATTCATAGTTACGATCTCGTCAATGCTTTCTATCATTTTTATCAGGCCCCGCGAGTAGCAGAAGTTTATAATATCGGTGGTAGTCGCTTTAGTAATTGTTCCATGTTAGAAGCTATTCAAGAATGTGAAGCGATTGCGGATAAAAAGTTAAACTGGCAGTATGTAGAGACCAATCGTATTGGTGATCATATCTGGTGGATTTCTGATGTGAGTAAGTTTAAAAATCATTATCCTGATTGGCAGTTAACCTACACAGTAACGGATATTCTCAAGGAGATTTTTAGTCAAAACGTTAGCCGTTGGACTTAGGGTAAATCAAGAATTATTCTGGTCAATTTTTATCTGCTAGTTTTCCCTCGTTACCAAAGTGATTTTTAGCAAAATATACTGCTAGTAATTGAGGGACTATGTTAATTAGTTAGTAAGAGGATATTAATCGCAATATTGACCTAGAAAAACTAAACCAGAGCATATTTTAAGATACCATTATGTTAACTAAAATCTACAACAATAAAATTTTCCGATTTCTCATTGCTGGGGGAGTGGCATTTCTAATCAACTTATTCTTAATTTATTGGTTCATTGATGACTTGGGATTTAATACACCATTTTTGAAGAATGTTGCTAATGTCATTTCGATAGAAATATCTTTAATTGCTAGTTTTTTTATCTATAGAATCTGGGTGTGGACTGGAGGAGATTGGACAATCAGAGATGTGATTTTGATACAACTTCCTCTCTATCATCTCTCGGCAGGTTTAGCAGTTTTACTGCGAGTTTTCTTGATATTTCCCTTCTTAAACTGGTTAGGAATTAGCCCCGGAGTTAACACAATGATCGGGGTTTTAGTGGGTGCTAGTATTAATTATGTCGCCAGTGATAGCCTAATTTTTAAACCCAAGAATAAGACTAATGAGACAGAAATGTACTATCCCGAAGGATTAGCGCCAGCTTTCGAGATGGACGGTTACTCTCACCCACGTCAATCAAGGGATAACCATGGGGTAAAAACCCTATCAATAGTTATTCCTGCTTACAACGAAGAAGATTGCATCGAAAGCACAACTCACTTAATATCCGAACGTTTAGAAGAGGATAAAATTGATTATGAAATCCTAGTGGTTAATGACAATAGCAAAGATAACACCGAAGCAGTTCTGCAAAAAATCAACCAAGACAATCCTCGGATTCGCTACATCAATAACTATTATCCCAATGGTTTTGGTTTTGCGGTGCGCTGTGGGTTAGAAAATTTTAGCGGGGATGCAGTTGCAGTAGTAATGGCAGATAATTCCGACTCTCCCGATAACATGGTGGACTATTATTATAAACTCCAAGAAGGCTACGATTGCGTTTTTGGTTCTCGTTTTATCAAAGGAGGAAAAGTTATTGATTATCCCAAGCACAAGTTATTCGTCAATCGTTTGGCTAATCTATTCATTCAAGTTTTATTTGGGCTAAAATTTAATGATACCACTAACGCCTTTAAAATCTATCGTAAGGAGGTTATCGAAGGAATCTCACCTCTACTATCTCACCATTTTAACTTAACAGTAGAGATGCCCTTAAAAGCAATCGTGCGAGGATATTCCTATACGACAATTCCCATCACTTGGCGCAATCGTACCACGGGGGTTTCCAAGTTAAAACTCAAGGAAATGGGCAGTCGTTATTTATTTATAGTTCTCTCTATCTGGTTAGAAAAACACCTTTCTAGAGGCGACTATAAGCGCAAACGGAAAAAAAATCAAGTTGTTTGATAATTATCATCTAGTGGAGTATTTTTGATGACTAGGCAAGTGTTAATTACTGGTGGTGCGGGTTTTGTGGGCAGTTCTTTAGGTTTGGGATTAGCCCAACGTTATCCTGATTGGAAAATTATCGCTTTAGATAACTTAAAACGTCGCGGTTCTGAATTAAATATTCCCCGTCTCAAACAAGCGGGAATTGAATTTGTTCATGGAGATGTCAGAAATGCGGAAGACTTAGAAGCATCCGCTTTGCCAGTGGATTTAATCCTAGAATGTTCGGCAGAACCTTCCGTTTTAGCTGGTTATAATTCCCCCGGCTATGTTTTGCAGACTAACTTAATTGGAACGATTAACTGTTTAGAATTAGCTAGACAAACCCAAGCAGATTTTATTTTTCTCTCCACCAGCAGAGTTTATCCTATAGCCTATCTTAATCAATTAAACTATACAGAAACAGATACTCGTTTTCAGTTATCTGAACAGCAAGATTTACCCGGGGTTTCTGCTTTTGGTATAAGTGAACGGTTTCCCTTAGATTTGCCCCGTTCTCTCTACGGTTCCACTAAGTTAGCATCGGAATTGATTATTAATGAATATGGGGATGCCTACGGATTAAGAACTTTAATTAATCGCTGTGGAGTTTTAACCGGTCCTTGGCAGATGGGAAAAGTTGATCAGGGAGTTTTTGCCCTTTGGGTAGCTAATCATTACTTTCAGAAGTCCTTAAAATATATCGGTTATGGGGGTACAGGGAAACAGGTTAGAGATTTTCTTCATGTAGCTGATTTACTCGATTTAATCGATATTCAGATTGCTAATTTAGAACAATTCAAAGGGCAGACTTTTAATGTGGGGGGTGGGCAAGATTTTTCTTTGTCTCTTTACGAAACCACCAAACTATGTCAAGAAATCACGGGCAATAGTATAATGATTGAGGCAATTCCCGAAAATCGCACCGGAGATATGCCAATTTTTATCACTGATTCTCGCAAAATCAGTTCTATAACTGGATGGCAACCCCAGCGAGACGGTAGAAAATTAATCCAAGATATTTTTGATTGGATTTATAATCATGAGAAGGAACTTAAAGGTATTTTTTAACTGAACAATTATGCAGAAAAAATCTCTCAAATCACCTGTAGTCGTCAAGGGAATACTAATTATCATTACCGCCTACTTTTTTCTGGCAAATTTGCCTAGTATTGATTGGCTAGAAATTGGTTTAGATGCTTCTTGGGCTTTTGCTATTAGTGATGCTGCCCATAAACAGTTAATTTTTGGACAAGATATTATCTTCACCTATGGACCCCTAGGCTATCTGGTTCATGGCACATCTTTAAATCACAACTTTTCCCAAATTATCTATTTTCGCTGGTTGATACACCTTTGTCTATTAGGGGTGGTTATTCTCAGATTATTATTTATTAAAAGCTATAGCAATCAAATAGTTTTTGTGCTGTCAATTATTTTTGCCACTCTAGTAGGAAATCCCTACACCAGTATCGGCTTTACTGTTGATTATCAGATTACATTTATCCTTTTGATACTCATGTCTTTTGATAACTTTTTTCAAAAGTACATCAATTATTTAGCTATAGCTATTGGCATGATCAGTGGGTTCTCTATACTCACTAAACTAACTCTAGGAATTTATCTAGCAGGCAGCCTGTTTATCTACATACTTGTTAATATTGTTCGGGGATATTTTCAGAAGTCACCATCGATAGTTATAAAAAATGTTCTCGCTGGTATCAACTTAACTTTAACCATTCCTTCCATTGCCTTTATTTTTCTCTATCCAGCTGCCTCTAACCGAGCCTTTATTCACATTATAGTTAATTTTTGCATTGCCGGAGGAGTAGCTTTGGCTCTCTGGTTTATCGTCAGATATACTCACCTATCAGCACCCCCCGTATTAAGGGAGGCAAGGGGGATCAAAGGCAGAATCTATCTTCTATTTAATCAGAACCACTTGCTTAACTTGTTACCTCTGTTAGTATTTTATGGGCTTTATGGTTTACTTCTCGTCCAAACAATTAATCTAAATAATTTTCCCTCTCTCATGGAATATTTGAGCAATTCTTGGCAAATTTCTTCTGGTTATTCCAGTGCGATGAGTATTGTAGGAAATTACCCGCGTTTACTAATTGCTTTGCTCTGTTTTGCCTTAAGTTTGCTTTTAATGTCGCTGGCAATTATAGACCAAAAAATTAGTCTGGCTATTGCCTATATTTTCCCTATATTTTTATCATTTAAGCATGGATTTGTTAGGCAAGATGCTCACGTTGTTGTTTTTACACTTGTGGTTATTATCTTAGCTTCTCTCTATACAACAATTATTAAAAAATCTCGGTTTAAGAAAATTGCTTATTGTGCTTGGGGAATAATTTTTTTGGGATGTATTATTATCACCTCTAGTCCTAATTCAACCATACTGGAAAATGCTCGCCAGTGGAGTAATTTCAGTCCCGATAGAGTGGTTAATAATATTGGGGTGGTCATTTCCTCTATCCTTAATCCCACAGAATTAAAGATGCGAGGTGAAAGAAGTACAACTCAAAATTTACAAGTCATTGCTACCGCTACCAAAATACCCGATTCTGTGCTGGAAAAAGTGCAAGGCAAAACTATTGATATAATTCCCTGGGAATTTTCACTTATTCCGGGCAATCAGCTTAATTGGAAACCGAGGCCGATTATTCAATCCTATTCTGCTTATACAGAAAAACTGGATGAACTAAATTATCAAAGCTTATCTCAATCTCCCAGAGATTATCTGATTTATCACTTTCAATCTATTGATGACAGACATCCTTTTTTTGATGAACCTAAAGCCTTTTCCTATGTGGTTTGTAATTATCAACTTGACTCGGTAAATTCGCCCTTCCGCGTCCCCGCAATCAAAACCAACTTTTATCTTCTAGAAAAACAAAAAGTCAGTGGTTGCATTCCAACCCCTCTAGGAGAGACCACTAATATTACTTGGGATCAAGTCTATGAATTACCTACTCGTAATAGTGGGATTACTCGTGTTCAAGTTAAATTTGAATATTCTTGGTTGGGTAAAATAGTCAAACAACTCTTTAGAATCCCTCCTGTGATAATTAACGTTAATTATCTCGATGGAACTCAAGCCAATTTTCGCTTTGTTCAAGACAATTCAGCTAATGGAGTTATCCTTAGTCACCTACCAAGAAATGATCAGGAATTAATGGCATTTTTTCAAGGAAAATTACCACCACAAGTTAAGTCTTTTAGCTTTTCTGTCAGTAATCCTCTGCTATTCTCCCCAGAAATAAAAGTAACACCTTTTTGGGAAGTTGACGCCGGTTCATAATCTTTTCCCGAAAATCGCACCGGAGATATGCCAATTTTTATGACTGATTCTCGCAAAATCAGTTCTATAACTGGATGGCAGCCTCAGCGAGATGGTAGCAAATTAATCCAAGATATTTTTGATTGGATTTATAATCACGAGAAGGAATTAAAAGGTATTTTTTAAAGAAAAATTCTGGAAATAAGGCTATGCAAATCACCAAAATACTTGCTTCAAAAACAATCGTTTTTAATTTAATTATTAGTCTAACTCTGACTTACCTGTTTTTGGCATTTTTGCCGACGATACACTTAATAAACCCTGGATTAGATGCTTCTTGGTCTTACGGAATTAGTCAAGCAGCCAAGGAAAAGTTAGTTTTTGGAAAAGAGATAGTTTTTACCTATGGGCCTCTGGGATATTTAACGCAAGGAGCTGCTTTATATAGCAATTTTAAGCAAATTATACTTTTCAGATTTGCCGTTCATTTTGTCCTATTAGGATTATTGATTTTAAGGATAATAAAGTTACAAACGAATAGTCTTAAAATATTGATATTAATTAATTTTATTTTTATATTTGTCCTGGGAATTCATTACGGCAATACTATAGGATTTACGACAGATTATCAAATATTTTCTATATTTTTACTGGCTTTAAGTTTTGAGAAATTTTTTATAAAATATTTACCGGTAAATTCTATTATAGTAGGTATGTTTACTGGGTTGGCTATTTTAACTAAGTTAACCTTGGGAATTTATATAGCGGGTACTTTTTATCTCTTTTTATTTTCGGGCTTTTACCTAGCCTATAGAAAACAAAAACTAAAGAATTTGAGTAAATATATTCAATCCCTGTTTAATTTTACTTTAATCGCTATTTCTGTTGCTAGTATTTTTTTATATTCTGGGCAATCAATAACAGTTTTAACAAAACTATTGGTTAATTTTATAATTTCGGGAATAGTAGCTTTTGTTATTGATAAAATTTTGAGTAAAACAAGGCTGACAACATTTTTTAAAAAATTATTACCTTATCTAGTTTTTTATCTGTTTTATACAACTTTATTAATTCAAAGTTTTTCATCAAATAACTTTCCTTCTTTATCTGAATATATACTCAATTCTTGGCAAATTTCTTCTGGTTATTCCAGTACCATGAGTCTTACAGGTTCTAAGAGAGCATTTATATCCTTGATCAGAGATATAAATGTTCTCCTAGCAACATTATGTTGTGCAGTGATAATAAATCTACTTTTTCGTCTGTGCAATAGTGGTTCAACTAGCCTAAGTATTGCCCTGCTATTTCCCCTATTTTTAGGATTTAAGCACGGATTTGTTCGTCAGGATTTTCATGTAGTGCTGTTTTGTATTATTGTCCTGCTAATCATCTCATTATATTTTATCAAAATTGACAATAATCCAGTTAAGAATAAACCAAAATTATACATTATTTACTTAATTTTATTACTATCTTGTATCGCTATTTCAACTCTTAGAAATTATCAATTTAGTAAACTCAATCCTGCAAAAGTAGCCAATAACATAAATATTGTTGTTTTATTGCTCGATAACAATAAATTTCAAGCAGAGGTTCAAAGGATTACGAGCGAAAATTTAGTTAAGTTAAATAATAGACTAAAACTTCCCGATTCTGTGCTGGAAAAAGTGCAAGGCAAAACTATTGATATAATTCCCTGGGAATTTTCACTTATTCCGGGCAATCAGCTTAATTGGAAACCGAGGCCGATTATTCAATCCTATTCTGCTTATACAGAAAAACTGGATGAACTAAATTATCAAAGCTTATCTCAATCTCCCAGAGATTATCTGATTTATCACTTTCAATCTATTGATGACAGACATCCTTTTTTTGATGAACCTAAAGCCTTTTCCTATGTGGTTTGTAATTATCAACTTGACTCGGTAAATTCGCCCTTCCGCGTCCCCGCAATCAAAACCAACTTTTATCTTCTAGAAAAACAAAAAGTCAGTGGTTGCATTCCAACCCCTCTAGGAGAGACCACTAATATTACTTGGGATCAAGTCTATGAATTACCTACTCGTAATAGTGGGATTACTCGTGTTCAAGTTAAATTTGAATATTCTTGGTTGGGTAAAATAGTCAAACAACTCTTTAGAATCCCTCCTGTGATAATTAACGTTAATTATCTCGATGGAACTCAAGCCAATTTTCGCTTTGTTCAAGACAATTCAGCTAATGGAGTTATCCTTAGTCACCTACCAAGAAATGATCAGGAATTAATGGCATTTTTTCAAGGAAAATTACCACCACAAGTTAAGTCTTTTAGCTTTTCTGTCAGTAATCCTCTGCTATTCTCCCCAGAAATAAAAGTAACACCTTTTTGGGAAGTTGACGCCGGTTCATAATCTTTCTTGAACCTTAAAAAGCGGTTAATATCTCTGGCAAATGGAGAATAGGGAACTCGAATCCCTGACCTCTGCGGTGCGATCGCAGCGCTCTACCAACTGAGCTAATTCCCCATATATAGGCCATAATAGCATTTTTGAGCAGAAAATCCTAGGAACTGGCAAGGGATCGAGGGGCAAAAAATCGAGCGGCTTGCCTCTGGAAAACTTTAAAATAGAAAAAGTAATCTTGAGGATGATAACCAATGGCGATACTACGCTTAGAGAATGGGACAACCTATACCCAGTTAGCCGATATTAGTCTGGAATTGGCCAAATTAAATGTTACTTTAAACTATTGGCCGATCGAAAACGAAGCCACTTGTCAGCTACTTAAGCAAGCTTCTCTCACTGACGAAGAAAAAGAAATAGTTTTAACCAGCTTAGACGGTTATTTTGAGCAACTAAAGCAAGAAGCGGGTTATCAAGCTAGAGATTTAATCGTTTTACACCCTGAAATTCCCAATCTCGACACTTTACTGGCCAAATTCGAGCGCTGTCACACCCACGCTGACGATGAGGTGCGTTATATCATTGATGGGGAGGGGGTTTTTGGCTTTGTCTTTCCCGATGGTTCTCAGGGGGAATTAACTATTCAACCTCAAGAATATATCAATGTTCCCGCCCATAGCGAACACTGGTTTCACCTCACTGCCAGTAAACGAGTTAAAGCAGTACGTTACTTCACCAGTACCGCCGGATGGGTTCCCGAATATACGGAAACCGTCATTCGTTTTCCTAGTTTAACAGCCGTCTAGCCTTTGGTTTCAGGCGAGCGCTCTCCCCATAAGACAGATGAGTTTTGCAGGGATGGCAACGCCGGCAGCCACAATCTGTTAAGCGGCAAATTTGTCCTATTGAAAAATCTCCCGTCTAGTGCCTAGCTTGACGGGAGATTGTCTCAATTCGGGGGATTGGCGTGATAGATTTAGTCTAAGCCGAATTGATTGCCCCGTTTGTACTGTAAGTAGGCGGCAACGAACAAACCCGCTAGGGTAATGGGAATTAAGCCTAGGACAATCCCTAGCACTAAAGGTTCAATCACGTCTGTACTCCTTGGATTAGCAATTTTTCACCCGTATTTTATCCTAGCAGCGGTTGCCCTGGAAAGATAGGGCGATCGCATATACTTCTTAAATAGGGTTTGCTGAACAAGTTTTTCGTGGGGTGTGGGGGTAGTGGGGAATTTAGCTGAAATTTCCCTAAATCCCCATCTCTCTAAATCCTATCTCCCGACTCCCCAAAAGGAAAACTTCACCATTAAGATAACTGCTCTACTCTAGGAGCGACCGAGAAAAAATTTTCTCAATGTGCCTTTACCCCAATAGCGATCGATTTCTTGCCAGAGATTGTGGAGACAAAAAACCACTGCTAGACAGAGAGTAACCGCAAGGATTTGAGAGAAACTTTCCCTTTGCCAAAATTTGGCCATTGCCTGCGAAATTACCCGCGTTCCCCGATAAGCTTCCAGAAAACCCTCGATCGAGCCGAGAATCAGTGCTGCTAGGGTATAAACAAAGGTTCGATACAGAACGCTAAGGTAACGGGGGCGATTTTCTAACCATTCTAGCTTCAGGGCCACGTCGAGAATGACCACGGTTTTTGCGGCAATGATCGCCCCTAAGATCGCTTTACCCAAAACGTAGGTGGTAATCGAATACTCTTCCAGAAATAATTTCATGATCAGAAGAATATAACCGAAAGCCAAGAAAAAAAACAGGGCAAGAGAACCGATTTTTTTCAATTCCTTTTTAATTGCTTCCATTGATTTTTTTTGACATTTTCTGCCAAGATAGCGGCCGCGTACCATAACTATAAGCTATAGTTAATTATTTGTTGCAGCTATTCTCTGAACTCTACCAGCAAGTTTGATCGCCGATAACTGAACTGATGCTTGAAACTAATTACGGCTTGCTGAATAAATCTAAAAACCTTGTTGTATAAGACTTTTAGACTTGTTTTCCCTCAAAAAGTGCCGACCTTTGGAGTGATTAGGGGGAAAATTCCTGGACTTTTTCCCTGAAAATTAGGTAATTGACCACCTGAAAATCGGTAAAACCCCACACCCCACACCCCACACCCCACACCCTGCCCCTAGGAAAAGCTTTTTCAGCAAACCCTAATTACAGCTTGATTGTCGATAAAATGAGGATTACCGAGGGGATCGATGGCACTGAAAGTGTAAAAATAACGGCGTGCTAGGGGCGGAAAATCGCTAAAATCGAAGATTGTGTCACCTTTGGCCACATCTGCCCAAAAATTTCGTAATTTCGGGGCTAATTCCTCCGCTAGACTCATGGGAAGATTGAGGGGATGGCAGGTTAACAAACGCATCATAAAAGGATAAGAGCGATCGCCTAACCATTGCCGAGAAATAGCGGGTAAATTCTCCCATCCGGGTATATTTTGCAGATGAAAGGATTCTATGGCTAATTCAACCGTGTTTTCGGAATATTCTAGCACCCGGTAGGGATGGGGATAACTGACGAGAGAACCGGTGGTAATTTCATAGATACCTCTGGCAAAAGCCAGATCCTGCACATGGAGATGGCCAGTAATCAACAATTTTACGCCGTTTTCCTCTAGTATATCGAGCAGTTCTACCGCATTAGCCAACATATAGCGTTTACCTAATTCATGATTGCTTTGTCCGGGTAAATGCTCGATAACGTTATGATGGATCATCACCATAACCAGATCGTTTTTTAGCGCTGGTAAAATCTGTTTTAACCAATGCAATTGTTCTGCATCTAAACTGCCAATTTGTTTACCTTGATCATCGAATTGATTAGAATTAAGACCGATTAATTGCACTCCGGGTAAAATTTCTTTTTGGTAGTATATTTGTTCTGGATCGCTGTAACCAAATTGTTGATAATAAAAGGGAAAATCTCCTAAACCGATCTGGTTTTCTGTTGCGGTTAAACTCAAAACATCATGATTACCCGGCACCACATAGACGGGGAAGGGTAAAGTGGCTAAACAATCGGCTAACCAACGATGATTTTCTGGTTCACCATCTTGGGTTAAATCGCCAGCAATCAGCAGAAAATCGAGGTTAAGGGTGATGAGATGGTCTAAAACAATTTTTAAAGCGGGAATACTCACTTCCACCAGATGAAAGCGATTAGAATGGTTTAAAATGGTTGTGGGTAAAGCGATATGAGGATCGCTGAGAATGGCGAAACGGAAATTCATCGCATTCAATTGGGCTAAATATCGGTAAACTAGATCGATCGAGGAGAAATAGAGGAGAAAATATCTTTGGCTAAAGTTCGCGTTCGTCAGCACGTCAATCCCTTAAGTCATAAATATCGCCATCCGATCGCTCCCCCCGATTGGAATCAAGTTTATCAGGATATGACGCAACCTCTCCATCTTGACATTGGTTGTGCGCGGGGTAAATTTTTGTTACAAATGGCCCAAGTAGAGCCAGAAATTAATTTTTTGGGGATTGAAATTCGTCAACCTTTGGTAATTGAAGCCAATCAGGAACGGGAAAGGTTAGGATTAAGTAATCTCGCTTTTGTTTTTGGCAATATGAATGTTGCCCCAGAAATTTTACTGCAATCTTTGCCCGCAGATAAGTTATTTTGGGTGTCGATTCAATTTCCCGATCCTTGGTTTAAACAGCGTCACAGTAAGCGTCGGGTTGTGCAGCCAGAATTAGTAATAGCTTTGGCTAAGTATATGGTAGCTGGGGGCTGGGTTTTTTTACAGTCGGATGTGGAATCGATCGCCCTGGAAATGACGGAGAGATTTCAAGCACATCCCCATTTTGTTCGGCAACATCAAACCCCCTGGTTAGCGGAAAATATTTTCCCCGTACCGACGGAGAGGGAAAAGTCCACTTATAATAAGGGTCAACCAGTTTATCGCTCGCTTTTTCGAGTTCGGTAGCTTCAGTTAAAATATCTTGGCACTGTCTCAAATCATGGTTATAAATCTCGACTCACCCCTAATACTTGAGGACAATAATCGCCCCCCTGTCTCTCAATTGCTGGAATTTCTCTTAAGCAAAGAAAAAAACAATAAAAAAACTAAAGAAAATCTTACTTTTGAGGCTTTAGTCGGTACTTGGCGATTATACTTTATCACGGGAACTCAAAAAGCGAAAAAGAGAGCGGGGATTGTTTTGGGTAAGGGTCGCTATCTACCATCCTGGTTAAAAATTACCATCTCTTACCAAAGAAATGAGAGTTTAGAACTGGGAGAATTTATCTCTGGAAGCGTCAGCAATCAGATAGTTTTAGGGGCAGTAAAACTATCCGTAAGCGGTCCGGTTAAGTTTTTTCCTAAAACCCGTCTTCTCGCCTTTGATTTCACCAGGCTCAACCTAACCCTATTTAATCGCTCTCTCTATTCTGGTTTTATTAGAAATGGCCAGGTAAGTGAAGCGAATTTTTATCAGGAAAGTATCAAAAAACAGGCATTTTTTGCCTATTTTCTGATCACAGAAACAATGATAGCAGCCCGGGGACGAGGGGGAGGATTAGCCCTTTGGGTAAAAGAGATAAGTGAGACAAAACTAGCTGAAAAATAATTTATTAGAGGAGAAATAGATGGGATATTCTATCGATGTAGATGGGACAAATTTTGACAGTGAAGTGATCGAGAAGTCCTATCTAAATACAGTGATTTTAGACTTTTATGCCCTGTGGTGTGGACCCTGTAAATTGGTAAAACCGATGCTGGAAAAACTGGCAAGTGAATATAATTTTATCCTGGCAAAAATAGATATAGATAAAAGTCCCGAATTAGCCGAACAATACGATGTAGAAGGAGTTCCAGATGTGCGAATTGTCAGCAAGGGAGAAGTGTTACCCTGTTTTGTCGGTGCTTTGCCAGAAGAACAAATTAGAGACTTATTTTCCCGTCTCGATTTACAATCGGAATTAGAAGCAGGATTAGCAGAAATACAAGAAGCGATTGCCCTCGATAATTTGCCCGCAGCTAAACAATTATTTGATCGTCTTTTCCCTAAATATCCCAACGAACCGCGATTAATTATTATGGCGGTCAAATTTCTCATGCGTCTAGAAAAATGGTCAGATGCCTACAGATTAATTAGTGCTATTAAAGAAGAAAATCCCCCGATCAAAGGTTGGAAAACTCTCCTAGAATTTCAACAGTTAAAACTAGAAAATAATCCCCTCGATTCGATATTTTTTACTGGGATTAATTCCGCCTTAAAAGAAGATTATGCCGCCGCTTTAGATAAACTGATCAGCGTGGTGGGAGAAAGTAGAAAATATCGTCAGGATGGGGCAAGAAAAGCCATGTTAGCCATATTTCAGATTTTGGGGGTTAGTCATACCCTCACCCAAGAATACCAAGCAAAGTTAACATTTCTGCTCTACTAAGTAGGGTTTACTAAAAAAGTTTGTTGGTGGGGTTAGGAATCGGTCAGAACTAAAGCAATTCCCCAGTAATTTCAACAAATCTATTCCTCGAATTTCTGTTGATAATTGCCAGGGAATTGCTAGGGACAAGATGCAGTTTATTTGTGGCGAATCATTTCATAGAGGGCAACGTATTCTTCCCCGGGACCATTCCAAGAGTAATCGCATTCCATACCTTGAATCGCTAATTTTTGGAATTCTTCCGGCTGAGTGTACCACAATTCCAATGCCCGGGACATGGCTGATTCTAGGGCATTATTATCGGGATCAAAAAAGACAAAACCATTGCGTTCTTCCGGTTGGTGATAGGTATCATAATCGCGATCAAAAACCGTATTAACTAAACCACCAACTCCCCGGACGATGGGAACGGTTCCGTATTTTAAGCTGATTACTTGTGTCAGTCCGCAGGGTTCAAAATTACTGGGAACCACAATCATATCGGCCCCCGCATAAATCAGGTGAGATAATTCCTCATTAAAGCCCAATTCAATATGGACATCAGGGTTATTATTTAGGTGATTTTTCTCATGCCAGAACCAGTTATTAATTAACGATTCGGTGGCGGAACCTAAGAGGACAAATTGCGCCCCGCGAGCTAAGGCATAATACATGGCATGGTGAACTAAATGTACGCCTTTTTGGTCATCTAAACGACCGACATAACAAATTAAGGGTTTTTCTGGTTCATCTCTTAACCAGAGTCTTTCTCGCAGTGCCTTCTTATTGCGTGCCTTCTCGGAGAAGCTATCAACACCGTAGGGTGCAGCAATAAATTTATCTACTTCCGGGTTCCAGATATTGTAATCTAAACCGTTGAGAATACCAGTAAATTTGTGTTGATGCTGGTGAATTGTATGACCTAAACCGTAACTAACATCAGTGTGGTGTGCTTCCCAAGCATGGTGAGGTGAGACGGTATTGAAATAGTTGGCAAAAACGATGCCACCTTTCATAAAATTAATCACAAAAGGATTGAAGTTGTCGCGCAGTCGGGCATAGCTAAAGTAGTAAGAATCGTTATTTAATCCTGTTGCCCAGAGAATTTCTGCACCTCCAAATCCTTGGTGCTTAAAGTTATGGATGGTGTAAAGAACGCGCTGATTGCCCATACCATGATATTTATAAATTTCAAACAGTAAGGGCGGAATTAAACCGGTTTGCCAGTCGTGACAATGAATTATATCGGGACGTTTATTACTTCTGAGCAAAAATTCTAAAGCGGCTTTAGAGAAGAAGGCAAAACGCATATTATCGTCTTTACAGCCGTAGTAAGTGCCGCGATTAAAGAAATTATCCCCCGAATTGGGTTGAATAAAGAAACACAAGCGCCCGTGTACCCAACCACAAAAAACGTTACAGTGAATTGCCCCATCGTACCAAGGCACCCACAGATCGCGATAAGCCTCGTGTAAGCCCCAAATTTGGTCGTAGCGCATACAATCATACATGGGTAGGATTAGCTCCACGCAATGACCGCGAATTTCCAATTCTCGACTCAATCCATATACCACATCCCCCAATCCCCCAGCTTTAATCACCGGGGCGCACTCAGAGGCAACCTGAACTATATACATATATCAATAACTCCCTCGATTAATCTACAGGTCAGCTAGAAGCAATTTTTACAAAAGTATACAAGCTTCTGTGATTAAATTGGTCGGTCGATCGAATTAGTTGCGGGTTGGGGAAGTGGGAATTATGAATTATGAATTATGAATTATGAATTGGGGAGTGGGGAATTTAGCTGAAATTTCCCTAAATCCCTATCTCCCTATCTCCCTATCTCCTAAAGATTAACAGCGTTTTAACTGTCCTAGGAGCAAAATCACCTCATCGATGCCGTTTCTGAGAGTAGTGGCGGGTTGATCGCTGTTATTGACGGTTATGCTAAAGATTAGGGGTTGATTGTCGGCGGTTTCTAGATAACCGGCGAGGGCGACAACTCCGGTTAATGTCCCAGTTTTTGCCTGTAATCGTCCTTCTAGGGGAGTCTGGCGAAATCTATTGGTTAAAGTGCCATCAATGCCGCCAATAGCTAAAGAACGGCGATAATCAGGGTTTTCTGCCATTAGTTGTAAAATTTGCCCTAAAGTATTGGGTTTAATCAGGTTTTGTCGTGATAGCCCCGAACCATCGCCGATTTTATAACTATCGCTGTTAATTCCCAGTTTTGTTAAAGTTTCTTGTAATCCCGAGACACCGCCGAGCATTTGTAGTAGGGTTTCCGCTAGTAAATTATCGCTATTTTTATTGACTTTTTCCACCAAATATGCTAGAGGTTCTGATTCTAAATTGGTGATCTCATGGCCGAGAATCTGTGAACTAATTTCTGCGTTTTTAACGGTAATTCCCGCTTTTTCAAGGATATTACGCCAGCGAGCCAGGAAATATTCCGAGGGTTGGGGAATAGCTAAATTAAAATCATCTTGACTATCAATAGCCAGAGAACCAGTGATAATTAGGCGATTATTGGCTAAATTGCCCTTAATTGCCAGAGTATTCGGGCTTCCTTGCCCTGCGGTGCTGGTTTGATTCTCAATTAGCCATTGTTTAGCGGCAATGGGATCAGACCATTGTAAATCTAAGCTTTGCCCCAATTGTCGCGGTAAAAGCTTTAAAGTGACGGAATTTTCGTTTAAAACCAAGCTAGAAGCGGGTACAGCATAGTCAAAAAAGACATCTTCCCATTCCCAGGTTTTTTGACTATCGGAGACGACAAAAGGACTAGCAACGACAATTAAGCGAGAAATTGAGTTAATTCCCCTTGCTTTTAACTTTTCTGCTAATTTTTCTAGCTTTTCTGTGGTTATGGTTGCATCTCCCCTCCCGACTAAGGTTAAAGTCTCTACATCGGGGGGGTTGCCTTGGGCTAAAATGGGAGTTTTCAGACGATAATCGCGGTTAAATTTGCTAAAAGCGGCGGCAGTGGTTAATAATTTCGCAGTAGAAGCGGGAGTAAAAAAGTTATTTTCGTGGAGACTATAGAGATTTTCCTGAGAATTAAGGGATTTTACGAAAATTCCCCAATAAGCGCCTTGATAATCGGGTCGGGCCAAAATGCGATCGATCTCGGTGGCTAAGTCTGCGGGACAGATAAACTGGGAAGGGGGGGAATTGTCTTGACTGATGGGGGTTGCGAGGGTGAGGGGATGGTTTACCCAGAGAAATAGGGAACAGGTCCCCAAGAGAAAAGATAATTTTGAGCAGCGTGTTAGCATAGAATTAAATCTTGGCAGTAGGTAGGCGTTAAAAATTATCAGATGCCCCCCTTATTAAGGGGGATCCCCCCGCCTATCGGCACCCCCCTTATCAAGGGGGGCAGGGGGGATCGAACCTAAAATCCATTTTTAATTTAATTATAACCAGCTACTTAGTAAATAAATTGACTCTAATTTAGCAGCATTAGTGACTATATTGTGCTAGTTACTCGATAGATTCAGTTAGGGATTGATCCGAGATATTCGTTCCCCTTTTTGCCCTGAAAGTTTTTTGATTCCGTCAAATTTCTATTTATTCGCGAGGATATTTTTATGAGTTATGATTTTGATCTATTCGTGATTGGTGGTGGTTCTGGGGGTATTGCCACCGCTAGACGGGCGGCCGAATACGGGGCAAAAGTGGGATTGGCAGAATACGATCGTTTAGGAGGAACCTGTGTTAATCGCGGTTGTATTCCCAAAAAATTAATGGTTTATTCTAGTCGTTTTCCGCAACTATTTAAGGATGCGGAAGGTTACGGGTGGAGTCCAGTAGAGAGTCAGTTAAATTGGCAAAAATTAATTAGCGCCGTTAATCAGGAAACTATCCGTTTAAATGGCATTTATCAAAAGATGCTCGATAATTCTCAAGTGACGCTTTTTCCTAATTATGCCAAGTTTCTTGATAGCCATACCCTAGAGGTGGGAGAGGAGAAAATTACTGCCGATAAAATTTTAATTGCCGTGGGGGGACATCCCGTTAAACCTGATATTCCGGGGATCGAACATACGGTAGTTTCTGATGCCATGTTTCAACTGCCGGAACAACCAAAAAGAATTATAGTTTTAGGGGCGGGATATATTGGGGTAGAATTTGCCGGTATTATGCACGGATTGGGGACGGAAGTGGTGCAGTTAATCCGTAAAGACAAGATTTTAAGAGGGTTTGATGAGGATATCCGCGATGAGATTCAAGGGGAAATGATCCGTCAGGGAATTAAAATTATGCCCGAAACTTTCCCCACTTCGATCGAGAAAACTGCCGAGGGGTTAAAGGTACATATTCAGGGGAAAGAAACCTCAGAAATGCTCTTTGTTGATGCCCTAGGATTAGCCGCTACTGGAAGAATTCCTAAGCTGGAAAAATTGGGCTTAGAGAATGTCAATGTCGAGGTAAAAAAAGGGGCAATTGTCGTCAACGAGTATAGCCAAACCAGTGAAGATAATATCTATGCCGTGGGCGATTGTACTGATCAAATTAATTTAACTCCCGTGGCCATTAATCAGGGGCGCGCCTTTGCCGATACAGTCTTCGGTAATAAACCCCGGTTAATGAGTTATGAAAATGTTCCTTCGGCAGTATTTTCTACTCCTGAAGCGGCGACGGTGGGATTAACGGAATTGCAAGCAAAAAAACAATATGGTGACACGGGAATTAAAGTTTATCGGTCTAAATTCCGCCCTGGTTACAATGTTTTACCAGGCCGAGAGGACAAAACTTTGATGAAATTAGTTGTTCATCAGGAAAGTGGTAAAATTCTCGGGGCGCACATGGTGGGAGATCACGCCGCCGAAATTATTCAAGGAGTAGCCATTGCCGTAAAAATGGGGGCGACAAAAGCCGATTTTGATGCCACTGTCGGCATTCATCCCAGTGCTGCCGAGGAATTCGTCACCATGCGTTAATTAACAATTTTAGGTGTGTTAGATAGGTGTTAAAAATTGTCAGCTACCCCCCTTATTAAGGGGGGATTAAGGGGGGATCCCCCCGCCTATCGACACCCCCCTTATCAAGGGGGGATTAAGGGGGGATCCCCCCGCCTATCGACACCCCCCTTATCAAGGGGGGATTAAGGGGGGATCCCCCCGCCTATCGACACCCCCCTTATTAAGGGGGGATTAAGGGGGGATCCCCCCGCCTATCGGCACCCCCCTTATTAAGGGGGGATTAAGGGGGGATCCCCCCGCCTATCGGCACCCCCCTTATTAAGGGGGGCAGGGGGGATCAAAGACAAAATCTATCTTCTTAATTATAACCACTTACTTAAACCAACCTAACACACCAGAGAAAATTAACCTTTTGGGCTATTGACAATTGAGCCATTTTGTGATAGTTTTTCGGTTAATTTTTGAGCGAGATTTAAGATATCGGAGGGAAGCATAATCACGGTACTGGTGTTATTTTCCGCTCCAATTTCCGTTAACATTTGTAGGCGGCGTAATTCCAAAGCGGCGGGGTTTTCCATGATTAATCGGGAAGCTTCCGCTAATTTTAAGGAGGCTTCCTGTTCTGCGGCAGCTTTAATCAAACGGGCCCGTTTTTCTCGCAATGCTTCCGCTTCCTTGGCCATAGCTCGCTGCATACCAGTGGGAATTTCCACATCTTTTATCTCCACCCGTTCGATATCAATGCCCCAGGGTTCGCTAATTTCATCGACAATTTGTTGGACCGCGTGATTAATTTTGTCTCGTTTTTGCAAGACATCATCGAGATGATTTTGACCGACTACATTTCTTAAAGTGGTCATGGCCGCTTGATAAACGGCCGCGGGGTAGGATTCGACTTTATTAATCGCTTTGCCCGGGTCGATAATACGATAGTAGAGAACCGCATTAACCTTAATTGTGACATTATCGGCGGTGACAGTTTCTTGCGGGGCGATATCGACGGTTTTAGTGCGAATATCCAGCTGCATTTTTTGGTCAACTAGGGGAATGATCCAGTACAGTCCGGGGCCTTTGGTGTCTTGATAACGCCCTAGTCGAAAGATAACACCACGCTGGTATTCTCGATCGATTTTAAAGCCATTTAATCCCAGAATGCCCGCTATCAATAGGAAGGGTGCTAAAAATTCCATATTAATTACCAGTTATCGGGTTCAAGTTAATCAGTGTGCGCTGACATCTCAAGGGCAATCTCCTCGCTCCTGACCACTAATACATTCATTCTAGAGAGTAACCGGGCTGTCGGGGAAACTCATAACGAAATATTACAATTTTTAGGAATTGCCTAACCAGCAGGGATGACTCGACTTCCAGACCCCGACCTGAGATAAACTACAGAATGTTATCAGAATTTACCTTGATATTATGAGCGTAGTTAGCCAAGTCATCCTCAAAGCCGACGACGAACTTCGTTATCCTAGTAGTGGTGAACTACAGGGTATCGGGCAATTTTTAAAAACCGGTGAGCAGAGAATTCGCATTGCCGAAACTCTCGCTGACAATGAGAAAAAAATCGTCGATCAGGCTCAAAAACAACTGTTCAAGAAACGTCCCGATTATAGAGCGCCGGGGGGCAATGCCTACGGTCAGCGTCAATATAATCAATGCTTGCGCGATTATGGTTGGTATCTGCGTCTAGTTACCTATGGGGTATTAGCCGGAGATAAGGGACCGATCGAACAAACCGGCCTGATCGGGGTCAAAGAGATGTATAACTCTCTTAATGTTCCCGTCCCCGGCATGGTGGAGGCGATTCGTTGTCTCAAAGAGGCCGCTTTAGGTCTTTTGACTCAAGAGGATGCCGTGGAAGCAGCCCCCTACTTCGACTTTATCATCCAGTATATGTCCTAAGCGATCGGGACAATCCCAAGGGCCTGAAGTCTGAAAAGGGGCAATTTTCGTCTCTTTCAGGGTTCAGGCTTGACTTTTTTCAGTGTTGCCAAAGGCACGGCGTAGCCGTCCAGTAATCAGTGATCAGTAATCAGTAAACAGTAATCAGGGATAAAGATGAAGATAAATAACTAACTAACTAATTATAGCGTTTCTCACACCTGTGTGGCACAGTTAAACCTTTGCTGATTAAGCTTTTCAACATCGATAATGTACCGCTTGCCAACAGGAAACGCTATAACTTAAAACTTACATCTGATAACTGATAACTGATAACTGATTATGTTTTGGCGCATTATACTACTTACCTTTCTGATTCCATCGGTCTATGGGGTGTTTGGCTGGTCGATCGCCCATGAGCGTTTATCATGGAGTGATTGGTTGCTTGCCCGCGGTGATGAGATGAATTGGACTCTCACTAGCGAATGGCTAGAAATCATGATCTATATCCTAGGGGTAGGGGTTATCCTCTCAATTGCCCTAGGATTAACTCTGTTTAGTCACTTAATGCCGGTATTTTTCCGCAGTTGGTTTAAAAACGATATTAGCGCTGTATTATCAATTCTCGGCTGGTCCTTGGCGGTAGTCTTTATCTTCCACAAGTGGGCGGTATTTAGTCGAGTTTTAATCCTCTTAGCCGCCACTATCCTCGGTCGTCTAGAACTTCAGGAAGCAGGTTACAATAGGTGGCAAGTTTTCCTGATGCTCACCATCCTCTGCTTAGGTAGTTTTGGCTTGGGAATTTGGGCTTATCATCTTTGGGGTCAGGAATTTCATCAAGTTACTACTGATTAATCTTATCTATAATCTTTAAAAAGTATGCCCAAAAAAAATAACGATGCCCTCAAACGAGTCTTAATTGTTTCCTCTGGTTTAGTATTTCTGGCTTTAATGATGGTGCCAACTTTAGGTTTATTGAAAAATAATAATTCTAATTCCCCCCAAGGCAATCAATCTGGGCAAGAGGCAACTATTCCCCGCGAAAAATTAGAAGAAATGGTCAAAGGTTACGAGAAAATTCTTGAACGTGAACCAGATAACCCCACTGCTTTGCAAGGACTGGCCCAAGCTCGCCTACAGTTAAAAGATTTTATCGGAGCCAGAGAACCTTTAGAAAAGTTATATCAAAAATATCCCGACAATCTGGAAGTTATGCTAGTTCTTTATGGAACAAGATTACAAACTCAAGACGTTTCTGGAGCCAAAAATATCCTAGAAAAATTAGTCAAAAACTATCCCCAAGAACCGAAGTTTAAGGAGGAATTAACTCGTTTAAATCAAGCGATCGCGGCAGCTTCTAAACAGCAAACTCCAGAACCTAAAAAGTAATGAAAAAAGAATTAATAGCTCGCCTAGACTGAGTATGATCAATTAGTAGCAAAATGCCAATTTACGAGGACTCTTCGCCTAAATTTATCAAAGTTATTTAACCCATAAGCTTTTCTTTTAATCAGCTTAGTTTTTGGGTTGATTCCTTCTACTATTCTTTGAGTCGTTCGCTGGTCAAAATATCAGATAATTATAGGAATCTGGTCGCCAATTTACTCGTTCATCTCCTAAAATAGCGAGACTGATAACCGGTTTCTGATACAAATCAAAAGCACGATAGTTAAGTAGTGGGAGAAAATTAACTTCTTGGTTAGGATAGGCACTCATGCAAAAGGCAAGAGGTAGTTAGATATGTGTAATTAATTCTGTCTAGCTAGTTATAAATATACATCCTCTGAGGGAAATTTTCTTCCTATTGGCTTTGAATTTCAATATGAATCAAAATCCAGACTTCTTCACCACTCAGTAACCAAACTTTATAAAGTTTGTCAGCAAAACGTTTTTTTGTCTTAAAGTCCAGAAAACGGGTTTCTTCAACAGAAAACGGGTTTCTTCAAGAAACCCGTTTTCTAGGTGAAAAATACTCGGTTAATGCTTCTTTCCAGGGTTCATCATAATTGGCGGTTGTTGGGTTCATTTGAGTTGTCCGCTTACTTCTAGGGTATGAAGCACAATAGCGTAACACACCAATTTAATGATAGAGGTGGTGCGTTACGGCGGCTTGTTAATTTGGTTTTTTTGACCGAATTGATAGCCGCAAACACGCAGCCTACAATCTTTTGGCATACTGTTTCTTGAGAACAGGTATAACGCCTAGTAGGATAAATAAACCTATATTTAGACTGGGTTCAGGTATAGTTACAGGGTCATTTGCGGGGACAATAGGAACAATTTGAATTAATTGACTTGGATTAGTTGGATCATTATCGGCTAAGGTTCCATCAGCAAAATGTGTTTGACTCAAATCTACATTTAGGATTAAATTAGAGCTGCCTTTTCCGATAACTTGAAAGTGCATTAAGCTAAATTGTTCTGGTTGATTCAGTCCCAAGAGTGAACCTAAACTGGCAGAAGGCAAAGATGCTCCCCCTAATTCGGTAATTGTCCCATTAATGTTATTTAAGTTTCCTCCCCGAAAGAGAGTAAAGTTAGAAGTAACTAAGGGACTATTATCATCAACTGGATTAAAAGGAATGTCAATATTTTGGATTTTGTTGGCTTCAAAATTGAGATTGATAGCACTACCAGTTAATCCGATAGGATTACTATGAATATCCCTCATTAAGACTTGAACAAAAAAGCGATCACCTATATTTAAGGGATTATTCTGATTAAGTAATCCACCGGGGGTTCCTGCGATGTCTTCTATCAGATTAAATTCAACTGCTAAATTAGGCATAATTTTCTGTCAATTTGTGAATGGATAAGACTAAATCAGGTTGTAGATAACTCCTAGCACTCGTAGGGTGTGAAGTGCGATAGGGTAATGCATCAATTTAATGATAGAGGTGGTGCGTTACGGTGGATGGTTAATTTTAGTTTTTTACCTAACGCACCCTACACTCTATTGTTGCCAGAAATTTAGGTTATATCAAGCTTAGTCCGTAGTCAGAATTTAAGACTAAGAAGTCACCTAAATTGATTTTACTGTCTCCATTAATATCAGCAGTGGGATCGTATTTAGGACTACCGATACTACTGTTGAAAGCGGCTTGTAATGGCGATAAGTCCCCCCGATCTACTTTACCATTGTAAGTAATATCGCTGTTAAAGGTTGATTTACCAGTTAAGGCGACATTATAGGCTGTGTTATTGATAGCGTTACTGTGAATAACTAAACCATCATTGAGGTTAAAGCTTTCTCGCGCTGCGGTGGGTGCATAAGTTAATTGAACACGCCAAGTTTGTCCCGGATTGAGTAAGATATCTCCCTGACTGAAATTAGCGTTAGTGGTAACGTTGGAGGCTTTAACTTCTATGTTGGAAATGGCGAGAATATCTTCGGCGTTAACTCCTGTATTGGTGATGTCAATGTATCGGAATGTGTCAGCAAATTTGGGACGAACTAGGTTACTGTTACTCCAACCTTGACGATATTGTGAGAGGGGAGTCCCGAAAGTAATCGCGTTTTTATCAACAGAGATTCCTTGTTCTCGAAGATTGGTGACACTGACGGTGAGTTGTTTTTCATAGGACAAACCGCCTTGGTCTGTGGTTTTAACCCGGATACTGTAATTATTCTTGGTTTCGTAGTCGAGAGTAGTATTAGTTTTAAGTTGATTTCCGTCGATGGTAAAGAGACTGTTATCAGTTGAACCTATCCCAGTAACTAAGCTATAGGTGAAGGTATTACCCGTATCAGGGTCAGTAGTGGTGAAGTTACCGATGAGGGTATTCAGGGGTGAATTTTCCGCGACGGTATTGTTAGATAGGTTGAGATTTGTTGGGTTTTCGTTGACATCGCTAACACTGACGGTTAGTTGTTTTTCATAGGACAAACCGCCTTGGTCTGTGGTCTTAACCCGGATACTGTAATTATTCTGGGTTTCGTAGTCTAAAAGTCCATTAACTTTAAGTTGATTTCCGTCGATGGTAAAGAGACTGTTATCAGTTGAACCTATCCCAGTAACTAAGCTATAGGTGAAGGTATTACCCGTATCAGGGTCAGTAGTGGTGAAGTTACCGATGAGGGTATTCAGGGGTGAATTTTCCGCGACGGTATTGTTAGATAGGTTGAGATTTGTTGGGTTTTCGTTGACATCGCTAACACTGATGGTTAGTTGTTTTTCATAGGACAAACCGCCTTGGTCTGTGGTTTTAACCCGGATACTGTAATTATTCTTGGTTTCGTAGTCGAGAGTAGTATTAGTTTTGAGTTGATTTCCGTCGATGGTAAAGAGACTGTTATCAGTTGAACCTGTCCCAGTAACTAAGCTATAGGTGAAGGTATTACCCGTATCGGGGTCAGTAGTGGTGAAGTTACCGATGAGGGTATTCAGGGGTGAATTTTCCGCGACGGTATTGTTAGATAGGTTGAGATTTGTTGGGTTTTCGTTGACATCGCTAACACTGATGGTTAGTTGTTTTTCATAGGACAAACCGCCTTGGTCTGTGGTTTTAACCCGGATACTGTAATTATTCTGGGTTTCGTAGTCTAAAAGTCCATTAACTTTGAGTTGATTTCCGTCGATGGTAAAGAGACTGTTATCAGTTGAACCTGTCCCAGTAACTAAGCTATAGCTAAAGGTATTACCCGTATCAGGGTCAGTCGTGGTGAAGTTACCGATGAGGGTATTCAGGGGTGAATTTTCCGCGACGGTATTGTTAGATAGGTTGAGATTTGTTGGGTTTTCGTTGACATCGCTAACACTGACGGTTAGTTGTTTTTCATAGGACAAACCGCCTTGGTCTGTGGTCTTAACCCGGATACTGTAATTATTCTGGGTTTCGTAGTCTAAAAGTCCATTAACTTTGAGTTGATTTCCGTCGATGGTAAAGAGACTGTTATCAGTTGAACCTGTCCCAGTAACTAAGCTATAGCTAAAGGTATTACCCGTATCAGGGTCAGTCGTGGTGAAGTTACCGATGAGGGTATTCAGGGGTGAATTTTCCGCGACGGTATTGTTAGATAGGTTGAGATTTGTTGGGTTTTCGTTGACATCGCTAACACTGACGGTTAGTTGTTTTTCATAGGACAAACCGCCTTGGTCTGTGGTCTTAACCCGGATACTGTAATTATTCTGGGTTTCGTAGTCTAAAAGTCCATTAACTTTGAGTTGATTTCCGTCGATGGTAAAGAGACTGTTATCAGTTGAACCTGTCCCAGTAACTAAGCTATAGGTGAAGGTATTACCCGTATCGGGGTCAGTAGTGGTGAAGTTACCGATGAGGGTATTCAGGGGTGAATTTTCCGCGACGGTATTGTTAGATAGGTTGAGATTTGTTGGGTTTTCGTTGACATCGCTAACACTGACGGTGAAAGTAGTTTCAGGTGAATCTTTATAACCGTCAGAGGCTTTAACCCCTAAGGTATAGACGGTGGGACCAGTTTCATAATCAATGATACTTGACCCGGCGGCGGTTAGGGTAATTTCCCCAGTGGCCGAATTAATGGTAAATAAAGGGTTATTGTTGTTGTCTGTGGGGACAGTCAATAAGGAGAAAGTTACCGCTTGTCCGGTTTTGTTGTCATCGGTGGCGTTAACGGTGGTAACTAGGGTATTAGCAGGACTAAATTCAGATAGATTTGTCGTTGCGATCGCATCTACAATTGGTGCATCATTAATATTGAGGGTGGTTTGGATTTGGGTGATGCTGTTAGGATCAATTACACTACCATCACTGTAACCAGTTTGGTTGGGATCAAGGTTGATTACCAGTTGGGAGTCGTCTCTGGTTCCGTTAACTTGGAAACGAAGCAAACTAAAGGTAGAGAGTTGGTTAACTCCAATAGCAGAACCTTCTCCAGTTACAGGAAAAGCCGCACCACTAAGGTTAGTAATTAAACCGCTGCTATTGTCTAGTGTGCCAAGCCGAAATAGGGGAAAGTTGGGGGTAACTAGGAGACTATTGGGATCGGTGGGATCGAAGGAGTTATCATTATTTTGGATGACATCAGCAGCGAAGTTAATATTCAGGGAGGCTGCAATTAATCCAAGGGCGTTATTACGGATGTCACCGAGTTGGATTTCGACAAAGAAGCTAGAGCCTTTGATAATATTATCGGTGATAATATTACCCGGGGTGTTGTTGTTGTCTTCTAGGAGGATTAGTTGGAAGGTGAAGTGGTTTTCGTTGACATCGCTAACATTGACGGTGAGTTGTTTTTCAGAGGACAAACCGCCTTGGTCTGTGGTTTTAACACGGATACTGTAATTATTCTTGGTTTCGTAGTCGAGAGGAGTATTAGTTTTGAGTTGATTTCCGTCGATGGTAAAGAGACTGTTATCAGTATCTCCTGTCCCAGTAACTAAGCTATAGGTGAAGGTATTACCAGTATCGGGGTCGGTAGTGGTGAAGTCACCGATGAGGGTATTTAGGGGTGAGTTTTCCGCGACGGTATTGTTAGATAGGGTGACATCTGTGGGAGATTCATTGACATCATTGAAGTCACTCACATCAATAATCTGCAATCCGCCTTCACGCGCAGCTACATAAGCATAACTACCGACTACTTTCACATCAAAAGCATAGTCATAGTTGTTTTGATAATTACCTTTGATAGTGGGATTAGTAGGGTTGCTGATGTCGATGATTTGCAGTCCACCTCCTCCAGCAGCTAGATATGCGTAATTCCCTACTACTTGCACATCAGTAGCCTCGCCGGAACTATAATAATTGCCTTTTAATATGGGGTTGGTGGGATTGCTGATGTCGATGATTTGCAGTCCTGAATCATAATCAGCCAAATATGCGTAATTTCCCACTACTTCCACATCCCTAGCATTACCGGAACTATAATAATTGCCTTTTAATATGGGGTTGGTGGGATTGCTGATGTCGATGATTTGCAGTCCTGAAAAATAATCAGCTATATAAGCATAATTCCCCACTACCTGTACACCATCAGCAAAACCAGAACTATCATCATAACTGCCTTTTAATATGGGGTTGGTGGGATTGCTGATGTCGATGATTTGCAGTAATGAATTCCCATTAGCCAAATATGCGTAATTCCCCACTACTTGCACATCAACGACTGCACTAAAATTGTCATAATTACCGATGAAAGTGGGGTTGGTGGGGTTACTGATGTTGATAATTTGTAGTCCTGAACTCCCATCAGCTATATAAGCGTAATTCCCCACTACTTCCACATCCCAAGCGCCGTCAGTATCATAATTGCCTTTGAAAATGGGGTTACTGGGGTTGCTGATGTCGATGATTTGCAGTCCTGAATCATAATCAGCCAAATATGCGTAATTTCCCACTACTTCCACACCAAAAGCCCATCCAGGAGTATCATATTTGCTGATGAAAGTGGGGGTAGGGGGGTTGATATCGTCATTAATTGTTCCCGTCACTGTGGTGGTTGTCCCCACTGTATAACCAGTCCCCGAAGCGAGGGTTAAAGTTACAGTTTCATCCGGGTCAGCTATATTATCTACTGTCGGGTCAATTGTTACGGTAGCATTATTAGCATTAGCGGCGAAAGTCACTGTCCCTGTTGTCCCATTAAAACTCGCTGCACCGGTTTGGGTGTAGTCTGTATTAAGGGTAGCTGTCCCCCCAACTGTATAGTTAACTGTCAAAGCATTAGTTGTTACACCGTCGCGGTAGAAGAAGTAAGCTAAGTTGGTTGTCCCATCTTCGGTAACAAGACTAGGAGAAACCTGAAGGGTAACACGGGTATCATCATTGAGAATCGTCCCCGTCACTGGAGTAGTTGTCCCAACTGTATAGTCAGTCCCAGAAGTGAGGGTTAAGCTGACGGTTTCGTCATCTTCAACTGTGGTATCTGCTGTGGGGTCAATTGTTACAGTTGCAGTCGCAGAATTAGCAGCGAAAGTCACTGTTCCTGTTTCACTTGAGTAATTTGGGAAACTGGCTGCACCAGTTTGACTGTAATCTGTGTTAAAGATGGCTGTTTTCCACGAGTCTGTATTATCGACTGTTGTAAAATTGACCGTCAAAGGATTGGTTGTGTCTCCTGTGCGGGTGAAAGTGTAAACTAAATTAGTTGTTCCATCTTCAGTAACACTGGTGGTGGAAACTGCTAAGGTGACACTTGGTAAAGGCGATGGGTTATTGAAGTCGCTCACATCAATAATTTGCAATCCGCCTTCACCAGTAGCCACATAAGCGTAGTTGCCTACTATTTCCACACCCTCAGCATAGCCAGTAATATAATTATCCACAAGGGTAGGAGCGGCTGGATTGCTGATGTCGATGATTTGCAGTCCTGACCCATCAGCTACATAAGCATAGTTGCCTACTATTTGCACATCCTTAGCATAGCTAGCATCATAATTACCCACAAGAGATGGGAGCGGCTGGGTTGCTAATATCGATGATTTGCAGTCCTGAATCATAATCAGCTACATAAGCATAGTCACCGACTATTTCCACATCAAAAGCAATGCCAGAAGTATCATAATTACCTTTTAAAATTGGAACAAAGCCGAACATAAAGTCGTAGTTGCTGATGTCGAGGATTTGCAGTCCTGAATCACCAGCAGCTACATAAGCGTAGTTGCCGACTACTTGTACATCAAGAAACCCACTATCATTATAATCATAATAGCCGCCGCTGAAAGTGGGATTACTAGGGTTACTGATGTCGATGATTTGCAGTCCTGAACTCCCAGCTACATAAGCATAGTTACCGACTATTTGTACATCAAAAGCATAACCAGAAGTATCATAATTACCCTTGAGAGTGGGGGTTGTCGGGTTGCTAATGTCGATAATTTGCAGTCCGTAATAATCATTAGCTACATAAGCGTAGTTACCGACTATTTGTACATTCCAAGCCCAGCCAGGAGTATCATAATTACCCTTGAGAGTGGGGTTAGTAGGGTTGCTAATATCCATGATTTGTAGTCGTCCTGAACTACCATCTACAACATAAGCGTAATTCCCGACTACTTCGACACCATCAGCATAATCAGAAGTATCATAATTACCCACAAGAGTGGGAGTATCTGGGTTGCTGATGTTGATGATTTGCAGTCCTGAAGCCCAATCAGCCACATAAGCGTAGTTGCCGACTATTTCCACACCATAAGCCGAGCCAGAAGTATCATAATTACCTACAAGAGTAGGAGCGGCTGGGTTGCTGATGTCGATGATTTGTAGTCCTGAATTCCCATCAGATACATAAGCATAGTTACCGACTACTTGCACACCAGTAGCAGCGTCAGGAGTATTATAATTACCCTTGAGAGTGGGGTTAGTAGGGTTGCTAATATCGATGATTTGCAGTCCTGAAGTCCAATCAGCTACATAAGCATAGTTGCCGACTATTTGCACACCCCAAGCCCTGCCAGGAGTATCATAATTACCCACAAGAGTGGGTGCGGCTGGGTTGCTGATGTTCATGATTTGCAGTCCTCTACTATCATCAGCCATATAAGCGTAGTTACCGACTACTTGTACATCCTTAGCAAAAACGCCATAATAACGGCTCTTGAGAGTAGGTGTTGTCGGATTGCTAATGTCCATGATGTACAGTCCTAGCCCATCAGCTACATAAGCGTAATTCCCCACTACTTCCACAGCAAAAGTCTGGATAAAAGGGATATCAGTATCGGCCTGATAATTGCTTTTCAGAATAGGGTTAGTGGGGTTGCTGATGTCGATGATGTTCAGTCCTGACCAAAACTCAGCTACATAAGCGTAGTTCCCGACTATTTTCACATCCCGAGCATAGCCAGAATTATTATTAGCATAATTGCCGACGAAAGTTGGAACAGAGTTACTAATATCAATAATTTCTAATGTATCCCCTCCAATATAGGCGTAGTTACCTACTACTGTCACCGCATTGGCAAAGCTTAAACGATCCCACCTTCCAACTAAAGAAAGAGCAAATACTCCCTCATAAGTAGCTAAAGTCCCCCCATCAAACGCCAACGAAATATTCAAATCTTGCTCACTTTCAGCGCGAGAAACTATTACCTCTAATTCCCAATCTCCTCCCCATTTACTACTTCCCGTAGGTGTCGCTGAAGCCATCACCGTCGCACCCGTCAACTGATGCAACTTCTCAATAAATTCTTCTCCTGCATCTCCCGCCGCGACCTGACAACCGTACAGTAGAATACGATTAATCTTTGCCCAATTCTGTAACTGTTGGCGGTAATCGTAAATATTTGTTAAATTGAGTTGACAATTCCCTAAATATAAGCATCCCGGCGCACCATGGGAAACGAGGTGAATCGTGGTAATCTGGGGATTTTGTTGTAAAAAAGCGGATATTTGTTCGATTCCGTCTTGATTGGGAGAGAGAATAACGGTGGCGACTTCTGGAATTACTCCAGCTTGGAGACTTTGATAATCGGTAACACCAGCATCGAGGAAAACTACAGTAGCGGTTAAACGCTGATTTCTCGCACTATCCACCCGATTAGCTTGACTCAAGCCATCGGATTGAGCAAAATTGAACAAAACATCGTCAACAGCAGGAAGAATCGGCAACAGGGTAGAAGTCATGACATTAACCGCAAAGGTTTATTGCTAACAGTTTTAGCCTAACAATGGCCAATCTTTCAAGGGGGATATAACAAAAATTTACAGAAAACGGGTTTCTCAAAGGAACCCGTTTTCTAGATATTAGGATAAGATTATTGGATTCTTGCCAAAAACTGCTTAAATTCTGCGAGAGAATTAGCGGTAGCTGCTAATTTTAGTAGCTCTTGTAATGTAGATAGTACCGAAACTTTATTCAGGTATTGTTCCACATCTAAAGGAACTTCACCTAAGCGAGCTTGCAAAACTGTTTTGACAAAATCACGAGCATTTTCTAACGCTCCAATTTCCTTACCAATTTCCTTACCGCGTTCTATTCCTCGTAACTCCCCAATTTCCTTACCAATTTCCTTACCGCGTTCGATTCCTCGTAACTCCATATTACTCATTAAAGGCATGGTTCTTTCCTCCTCAAATTGTTTGATTTTACTCTCTAAACTTGACTGTAATTCAGGGGATAAAGTCATCATATTGTCGATGATTTCAAACAGTTTAATTATCTGTTCCCTCTCGAACTCCTTTTCATATAATCCCCTGATTAACTTCCACTTCCACTGTTCCCGTTGTGGCAGCTTCCCAGTAGTTGCTTTTGTTTTCAGGTGTGCCATGACTATTATAGCAAAGGGATTGCTACTTGTTTCTAGTTCTGACCAGTTTTCCTCATAGTCCAGTAATTTAACCGTTGGGAATTTCAAACTCACTTCACAGCCAGCGATAGTATAATTATAGGAATCTGGTCGCCAATTTACTCGTTCATCTCCTAATATAGCGAGACTGATAACTGGTTTCTGATACAAATCGAAGGCACGATAGTTATAAATATACATCCTCTGAGGGAAATTTTCTTCGTATTGGCTTTGAATTTCAATATGAATCAAAATCCAGACTTCTTCACCCCTGAGTAACCAGACTTTATAGAGTTTGTCAGCGAAACGTTTTTTTGTCTTAGCTGAAGCGGTAATCCGTTTGAGTTCTTTTTCTAGGGATTCGGGAATTTTTGTCCAATCAATTAATTGGTGAACTTCAGGAAAGAAGAAGTATAAAAACGCTTCAAAATACTCGCTTAATGCTTCTTTCCAGGGTTCATCATAATTGGCGGTTGTTGGGTTCATGAATTACGACAACAGTTTTAATTGTTCTCCGCTTCTGGCTAAGAGTTTAAAGGTGAATGGGTGAGCAGTGCAGCACCCTAGGGTAAGATTTTCTTATTGGATTCTTGCCAAAGACTGCTTAAATTCTGCGAGAGAATTAGCGGTAGCTGCTAATTTTAGTAGCTCTTCTAAGATAGTAGGGTTAGTCATTTTGCCGATTATCTCTTCAATTTCTGAAGAAATCTGTCCAAACCGCACAGTTAAAACTGTTTTTATGTCATCGCGGCTTTTTTCTAGCACCCCAATTTCCTTACCAATTTCCTTACCGCGTTCTATTCCTCGTAACTCCCCAATTTCCTCACCAATTTCCTTACCGCGTTCGATTCCTCGTAACTCCATATTACTCATTAAAGGCATGGTTCTTTCCTCCTCAAATTGTTTGATTTTACTTTCTAAACTTGACTGCAATTCAGGGGATAAAGTCATCATATTGTCGATGATTTCAAACAGTTTAATTATCTGTTCCCTCTCGAACTCCTTTTCATATAATCCCCTGATTAACTTCCACTTCCACTGTTCCCGTTGTGGCAGCTTCCCAGTAGTTGCTTTTGTTTTCAGGTGTGCCATGACTATTATAGCAAAGGGATTGCTACTTGTTTCTAGTTCTGACCAGTTTTCCTCATAGTCCAGTAATTTAACCGTTGGGAATTTCAAACTCACTTCACAGCCAGCGATAGTATAATTATAGGAATCTGGTCGCCAATTTACTCGTTCATCTCCTAATATAGCGAGACTGATAACTGGTTTCTGATACAAATCGAAGGCACGATAGTTATAAATATACATCCTCTGAGGGAAATTTTCTTCGTATTGGCTTTGAATTTCAATATGAATCAAAATCCAGACTTCTTCACCCCTGAGTAACCAGACTTTATAGAGTTTGTCAGCGAAACGTTTTTTTGTCTTTGCTGAAGCGGTAATCCGTTTGAGTTCTTTTTCTAGGGATTCGGGAGTTTTTGTCCAATCAATTAGTTGGTGAACTTCGGGAAAAAAGAAGCATAAAAACGCTTCAAAATACTCGCTTAATGCTTCTTTCCAGGGTTCATCATAATTGGCGGTTGTTGGGTTCATTTGAGTTGTTTGCTTACTCGTAGGCTGTGAAGCGCGATAGCGTAACGCACCGATTTAATAATAGAGGTGAATGGTGGTAATCTGGGGATTTTGTGGTAAAAAAGCGGATATTTGTTCGATTCCGTCTTGATTGGGAGTGAGAATAACGGTGGCGACTTCTGGAATTACCCCAGCTTGGAGACTTTGATAATCGGCAACACCAGCATCGAGGAAAACTACGGTAGCGGTTAAACGCTGATTTCTCGCACTATTCACCTGATTAGCTTGACTCAAGCCATCAGATTGAGCGAAATTGAACAAAACATCGTCAACAGCAGGAAGAATCGGCAACAGGGGAGAACTCATGATATTAACTGTAAAGGTTTATTGCTAACAGTTTTAGCTCAACAAATGCCAATTTTTCAAGACCCCTGTAACAGAAATTAATATTTATTACAAGAAAACGGGTTTTTTCGAGAAACCCGTTTTCTGCGATGAAGTTTGCATAATTATTCCCGTTTGTTCAGCGACTTGTGACGTAAAATCTTAGGAGTCACTGATAATTGCTGATTGTCAGTATTTCTGCATAAGTAGGTAGGCGTTAAAAGTTGTCAGATCCCCCCGCCTATCGGCACCCCCCTTATCAAGGGGGGCAGGGGGGATCGAACCTAAAATCCATTTTTAATTTAATTATAACCAGCTACTTAAGTGCGTAAAAGCTGATAGGATAACGAACGGAAAAAATATAGATTGTCAAGGCGCGAAAAATCGCTACAATCATTCCAGCAGAGGTGATAGTAATCCCTCGATCATCCACTGGTTAACGATCGCTAACGATGAGACAAACTTGGTTTTCTCAAGCGGTTTCGAGACAGCGAACCCCTAAGTTTCCCGGTCGATCATGGACGGTGAGCTTGTCGAATCCGTCCATGATCGGCCACATTTCCACAAGCTCAATGACCACTTGGCTTTTTTTGGAGTTGATCGAACCATGTTGCAAGGATGGATTCAAATCGCGCTCACGATCCTGATAATTGTGGCGATCACCCCCTTTTTCGGGCGGTATATGGCGAGGGTGTTCATGGAACGGAGAACCCTACTCGACCCACTGTGCGATCGAGTCGAGAGTCTTCTTTACAGCTTCGTCGGGGTGAAAGGGAAAGAGAATATGACTGGCTGGCAGTACCTCCGCGCCGTTCTCTACAGTAACGCGGTAATAGCAATTCTGGTTTTTTCCCTGATTGCGGGCCAAGGAGTCCTTCCCCTCAACCCGACGGGGATCCCCGCCCCCCCTTGGGACACCACGCTACATACGACGATTTCCTTTATCACCAACAGCGACCAACAGCATTATTCTGGAGAAACCACCCTCAGCTACGCGAGTCAGATATGGGGTCTTGGCTACCAGATGTTCACCTCGGCTGGAACCGGTCTAGCGGTGGGGATCGCCTTTATTCGGGGATTGACGGGGCGACCGTTGGGCAATTTTTATGTGGATCTGATCCGAGCGATCACCCGTATCCTCTTACCGATCTCGATCGTGGGGGCAATTGCCCTGATCATCGCCGGAGTCCCGGAAACCCTCGCGGGCCCAGCGATCTTGCCGACGCTAGAAAACCCCAACCTGAGTCAGGCGATCGCCCGCGGTCCAGTGGCCCACTTCGAGATTATTAAGGAATTGGGAGAAAACGGCGGCGGCTTTTTTGCCAGCAACTCGGCCCACCCCTTGGAAAACCCGAACGGATTCGTCAATCTGGTGCAATTAGTCGCTATTCTCTCGATTCCCACCTCCCTGATCTATACCTACGGTGTTTTCGCCGATAATCTCAAGCAAGCTCGGTTAATCTATCTAATTCCCCTCGGTATCTTCATCGGCTTTACGATCATCACAGCGATCGGAGAATATAACGGCAACCAGGCGGTTAACTCCCTACTAGGGGTCGATCGAGCGGTTAACTTCGAGGGTAAAGAAGTACGCTTCGGTTGGGCGCAATCGGCCCTGTACGCGGTAACTACCACGGCCACCATGTGCGGTGCGGTGATCGCCATGCACGATTCCTTGATGCCGAACGGCGGCTTCGTCACCCTCTCGAATCTGTTCCTGCAAATCGTTTTCGGCGGCCAGGGAACCGGCACCGCCTACCTGTTTGCCTATCTGATCCTTGCGGTATTCGTCACCGGGCTAATGGTGGGAAGAACCCCGGAATTCCTCGGGCGCAAAATCGAGAAGCGGGAAGTGGTGTTAGCGAGTTTTTTAATTCTGCTGGTTCACCCGATCGCCATCCTCATCCCCGGAGCGATCGCTCTTGCCTTTCCTGACTTTCAAGGCATCAGTAACCCCGGCTTTCACGGATTATCTCAAGTCATCTACGAGTACGCTTCCGCCGCCGCCAATAATGGATCGGGCTTCGAGGGACTAGGAGATTCCCAGCCCGCACCACTTGCGATCGCATCTGGTGCGAAACCGACGATGACCGCTCTCTGGTGGAATCTGAGCGCCTGCTTCAGTTTACTGGCTGGACGGTATATCCCGATCGCTGCCCTGCTCTTGTTAGCTGATGGGATGTCCCGCAAACAACCGGTTCCCGCCACCACCGGAACCCTCCGCACCGATACCGGACTCTTTACCGGCGTGACGGCGGGGGTGATTTTAATTCTCGGTGCGCTCACTTTCTTGCCGATATTAGCCCTCGGGCCGATTGCGGAAGCCTTTCAAATCACCAGGATGATCGGCTAGGAGTTTAGATAATTTATGAGAACGAACAAAGGAAATTCTAAATCCTCCCGCCCGTTGCGAGTGCCGAGAGGTCGCCGGGACGACCGCCGCCATACCCCCAAGGTAAACCGGACCGGTCTCTATCAAAGCGCGATCCGGCAGTCCTTCCTTAAACTCGACCCGCGCATCGCCGTGCGTAACCCGGTCCTATTCGTGGTCTGGTTGGGAACAATCGTCACGGCCCTGGTGACGATCGACCCGCATCTATTCGGCACGATCGCAGGGGATAGGGGACAACAACGGCTACTTAACGGCATCATCACCCTGATCCTCTTCTTCACGGTGCTGTTCGCCAACTTCGCCGAGGCAATTGCCGAGGGACGGGGAAAAGCCCAGGCCGATGCCCTGCGCTCCACCCGCAGCGACACGATCGCCCGGAAAATCCTGGCCGACGGCTCGATCGAGTCGGTCAGTTCCACGGCCTTGCATCGGGGCGATCGGGTGAAACTGGTGGCCGGGGACGTGATTCCCGCCGACGGGGAAGTGATCGAGGGAATCGGTTCGGTGGATGAATCGGCGATCACCGGAGAATCGGCCCCCGTCCTCAAACAACCCGGCACCGACATCGCCAGTTCCGTCACCGGCGGCACTAGGCTTCTCTCGGACGAGTTGACGGTGCGGATCGCTCAAGATCCTGGTCAGGGTTTTATCGATCGCATGATCTCCCTTGTGGAAGGGGCCGAGCGCACGAAAACCCCCAACGAGATCGCGCTGACGGTACTTCTGGCCGTGTTAACCCAAGTCTTTTTAATTGTCGTGGCCACGATTCCGTCGATCGGGAACTATATCGCCAGTTTTCTAGACACGAGCCTCGGGCCGGCGGTTGCGGATACCTTTCGGGCCGGTTCCAGTATCGCCATCTTGATCTCCCTTCTCGTCGCCCTCATTCCCACGACGATCGGCGGTTTATTGAGTGCGATCGGCATCGCCGGCATGGATCGCGTGGCTCAGTTTAACGTCATCGCCACCTCTGGACGCGCGGTGGAAGCCTGCGGCGACGTAAATACCCTCCTTCTCGACAAAACGGGAACAATCACCCTCGGCAACCGGCTAGCTGACGAATTTATCCCCGTCAACGGTCATAACCTCGAGGAATTAGCCCGCATCTGTCTAGCGGCCAGCCTTTTCGACGAAACCCCAGAAGGACGCTCGATCGTTGCTTTAGCCCGGAATTTGGGCGCAAACCTCCCCATCGATGGCCAACCCGGCGAGGGAATCGAATTCTCCGCTCGTACCCGCATGAGCGGCACCGATATGGACGGCGAGGAATACCGTAAGGGAGCCGTAGACGCGATTAAAGGTTTCGTCCGTTCCCGCGGTGGTTCCGTTCCCGAGACCCTCGATGAGGCACAGGAAAGGGTTTCCCGTTTGGGGGGGACTCCCCTCGCCGTCTGTCGGGGTAACGATATCTACGGGGTGATCTATCTCAAGGACATCGTGAAGCCTGGATTAAAAGAGCGTTTCGACCAATTACGGCGCATGGGTGTGAGAACGATCATGCTCACCGGCGACAACCAGATCACGGCCTCGGTGATTGCGGCGGAGGCGGGGGTGGATGATTTTATCGCCGAGGCCACCCCAGAAGATAAGATCGAGGTGATCCGTCGCGAGCAATCCCAGGGCAAGTTAGTTGCCATGACGGGAGACGGAACCAACGACGCACCCGCACTGGCCCAGGCTAATGTCGGTGTGGCGATGAACTCCGGAACCCAAGCGGCGAAGGAGGCGGCCAATATGGTGGATCTCGACTCCGACCCGACCAAGCTGATCGATTTAGTGACCATCGGCAAACAGTTACTCATTACCCGCGGCGCCCTGACCACGTTTTCGGTAGCCAACGATATCGCTAAGTATTTCGCCATTATCCCGACGATTTTCGCCGCTGCCGGGATCGGTGCTTTAAATATCATGGGTTTGAAAAGCGCTCAATCGGCGATCGTCTCGGCCCTGATCTACAATGCCCTGATTATCCCCGTTTTGATTCCCCTAGCACTTAAAGGCGTTCAATTTCGCCCGCTCACTGCTGACCAACTATTGCGGCGTAATATCCTCATCTACGGCGTGGGAGGCATGATTGCGCCGTTTATTGCTATTAAGATTATTGATGAGATAATTTCAGCGATCGGGTTGAGGTAATGGGAAAATCGGCAATATTTAAGCCTAGTTTATTCGGATTGAAGCACTCGAATCGGGATTTTAGCCAAAAAGAAACCTGGGGTAAAAATCAATTTAACTCCTCATTTCCAGCTTCTTTGTGCGCTTACTTAGATTGGAAAGGACTGAAAAATGTATATCTGAAACTTGATGAAAATTTAAAAATTCAACCAGCGGAGTTAAGTACACAAGAGTTATACGGTCTAGCTCCCGATTCCGATAATTTATTTTACGCTTTCGCGAGTCAATTTAGAGGAGGGAGCAAAATGATCACAATCGATTTATTTGCTGGTTGTGGTGGTTTATCTTTAGGTTTTCAGAAAGCGGGGTTTACTATTGTGGCTGCATTTGATAATTGGATACCTGCTATAGATGTCTATAGCAATAACTTTAGTCATCCGATATTTAATGTCGATTTATCTAGAGAATCTAATCAAGAAATATTGGCTCAATATAATCCTGAGATTATTGTCGGCAGCCCTCCTTGTCAAGACTTTTCCAGTGCGGGTAAGAGAGACGAGGGTTTAGGACGAGCGAATCTAACGCTCACATTCGCTGAAATTGTAACTAGAGTAAGTCCCCAATGGTTTGTTATGGAAAATGTGGACAGAATTGAGAAAAGTAAAATACTCACTCAAGCAAAACAAATTTTTAAAAGCCATGGTTATGGTTTAACTGGAAAAGTTATTAATTCTTGTTACTGCGGAGTTCCTCAAACTAGAAAAAGATATTTTCTGATCGGTAAAATGAACGAAGAAGATGATTTTTTAATCGATGAAATCAATGAAAATCTATCAAGTCAACCTCTGACTGTATTTGACTATATGGGCAAAGAATTAGATATAGAATACTATTATAGACATCCTAGAAGCTATCAAAGAAGGGCGATATTCAGTATTTATGAACCTAGCCCTACTATTCGAGGAGTAAATCGACCAGTTCCCAAAACCTATCGACAACATCCCGGTGATGCTTGTCATCTTAATGAAAAATTAAGACCGCTAACAACGAGGGAGAGAAGCTATATCCAAACTTTTCCTAAAGACTTTATTTTTGCTGGAACAAAATCTAATCTAGAACAAATGATTGGCAATGCTGTTCCTATTAATTTGGCTAGATATGTGGGCCAATGTATTCTTAACTATGAATTGAAAAAGGGGAAAAAGACAACCTATCGACAACTACAGCTAAGTAAGTGGTTATAATTAAATTGAAAATAGATTTTGTCTTTGATCCCCCCTTAATCCCCCCTTGATAAGGGGGGTGTCGATCCCCCCTTAATCCCCCCTTGATAAGGGGGGTGTCTGATAATTTTTGACAACTACAGCTATTTTCTTGATTGACTGGCAAAAACAAATCTCCAAAAAACTCTAATTCTTATGAAAGCATCCCTTAGAAAAAACCGATTTTTCTGGTATATTTTCTTAAATTTCTGTCTAACAATTCTTTTCTCCTCCATCGTTCAAGCTTCTACGGGAAGTGCTATAAATAGGGGGCAAGCCTTCGCATTAACCCTTTTAGGATTAGTCGCCTTTGCTTTATTTATCTACCTATTCCTTGTCATCTTTGTCCCGGAGAGGTTTTAAGAGATTTCTGGCATAATTAATTTTTGAGAGTTCAAAAATGGGAAAAAGCAGAAAATGGCTCTCTTGGATTTGGTGGGTAAAATGTATTCTAAGATACATTGCCCCTAGCGAGGGGGTGGAACGAACCACAAAGACACAAAGGACACAAAGATCGATCGATCATATTGTAAGTTAAACTTATCACACAGAACCTAGAAGAGCCAGAAAATCTCTAAATAGACTCTTTAATTGATTGTGGTTTATTCCTAATTCTCCTGACTCCTGACTACTGGCTCCTGACTCCTAACTCCACCAACAAACTTTTTCAGTAAACCCTAATTATGAGTTTTGCACGCGATGCCGGTAGAGCCATCCGTTCTACCCTAGTTCTCTGGGTAATTACCGCGCTGATCTATCCTTTTGCGATGATCGCCGTCGGTCAAATTCTTTTTCCCTGGCAAGCGAACGGGAGTTTGATCACCAATAATCAAGGTCAAGTGGTGGGTTCGGCTCTAATTGGGCAACCTTTCACCAGCGATCGCTATTTCAATAGTCGTCCGAGTACCACCGCCTACAGTACGGCCGATCCGAAAAACGATCCTAACAAAGTCCTGCAAACCGGAATTTCGGGAGCGAGTAACCTAGCTCCCAGTAACCCCGCATTGATCGATCGCATTAAAGGAAAACCCAATCCCGATCCAGCGAAAGCTGTAGAGGGGGAGATTCCCCGATTAGAGAAGACGGGAATTAAACCCACCGCGGATCTGGTGTACACCTCTGGATCGAGTCTCGATCCCCATATCACCCCAGAGTCCGCCAGAGCGCAGATCGAGCGGGTGGCGCGGGTGCGGGGATTACCGACGAATCAAGTGGAGATCCTCGTTATCAAAAACACCGACGAGCGCTTTCTCGGTATCTTCGGCGAACCGGGGGTTAACCTACTGAAACTGAATCTGGCTCTAGATGCGATCGCAAATACCTGATAGGGCCTCTGATACTCAATCCTGTTTAAAAGGTATAGGAAAGTGGGAAGAGAGAGTTTGCCTTTAAAAACCCCAAGTTAGTAGATTTACAAAAATGGGATACAGCCGCTAAAAAACTAACTGGGAGAGGATTGTTTAGCTGATCTTACCTTGATATTCACATTTAAAACCTTCATCGCGCCAAGCTTCTAAATCAACGGAATTTAAGGGGATGACTTGCCAACAGGGGGGAGAGATTAATTGTCCGACAAAAGCCCAAATTATACTTCTAGTCACATCCAACCCAGTTTTTAGCTTTGATTCGTTATTACCCGGGATACCAATTTCTCGGACTGCATCGATTTCTACTGCTATACCGTGGGATTGCAAGTGAATTGCTGCTAACCATTGAGCGCGGGGTAAATGAGTAGGAGAGGTGACAACTTTTACTTTATGTACTCCCCATTGTTTTAAAATTGGCACAGCAAAGAAAAAATTGCCGAAGGTAGAATCAGCACACTTTTCTAACCAGACGTTAGTTTTTGGCGCTTTTGCCCGTTCAAATAGTAATAAAATACAGGGATCTTCCGAGCCTTGGGAAATTAAAATTGGTATATCGGGGTATTGCTGGGCTAGATTGGCTACATAAATTTCCCGACGAATGCTGCCCCCCAAAACTAAGATGGCCTCAACGGGTTTTTGTTGATTAATTGACCAGCAGATGGCTAAATTAGTCGCTAAATTAAAGATAATAAACCCAAAAACTGCGACCAGAGTTAGTTTTAACCATCTTTGCCAATGCCGGTGTTTACGCGCAACATTTTTCGGTTTTTTCGCCATTGACTTAGAGACGATGTAGGGTAGCTCAAAAAATAGATTTACTTCAGTATTGCACAGCCCGAAACCCTCATGAAATCTTGGGTTATTCTCAATTAGTGCGAAGATTTTATCAATAAGTCCAATTGATCGGGGTAAGCTAAAACGCATCTTAGATGCGTTTTAGCAAGGCAGGAGGCAGGATTAATAAGCGGTTGAGAGTTTTTTGAATTATCAAGATATGTAACTGAAGTGCCTCTAAGCTTACCCCTTAGTAATTGATCAGGGAAAAAAGTGAGAGATTTCACCCAGATTACACTGATAGACAAAATTAACAAATCAACTTTGCTTTAACTCATACTACTCAGTCCTCTATGCTAAGATGATCCAAAAAACGCAAGTTTTTAAGTTGATGGGCAAAAAAAGTTTAATTTTACTCAATAACTAGGGCGTTATTTCTAAGACAGCTCGAAAAAATCAAATTTTGAGTGACGGAGAGCCTTGTTAGTTATTTAAAATTATTCCCTCTTCACCACTGTATATCTAGGAGATTTCCTCGACCAACACTTTGTTAACAAAATCCCCTATTCGAGGTGTCCTGTAACAATTGTGCTTTGATAATTTTTTCTGTGGGGTTGAGTTTCACTAATTGTGAACCTGTCCCGTCTTTACCCGTAACCATCACAGTTTCTACCTCTAAGGGTAGTTTTCGATTCTGATTGGTACTTAATAACACTATACTCCCCGGCCGCGCCGCTACCATGGCCGCTAAACTATCCTGTTTATTGACGAATTGTAAAGCGGGTGAACCAAGATCGCCTAATTGTGATAAGCGTAAATTCTCGATCGCCAGTCTTTTCGCGTAACCCAATCCCGAAATCAGCAGCAGATTTTCCCGATGGGGGAGAGAAACACAGCCAGCTAGATGTTCCCCGTAGCGCAATCGCAAAATTGCTAAACCCTGAGCGGATTTACTCATCATTGGCAATAATTCCTCGCGCACGGGATAACGCAACACCCGACCGCTACTGGTGGCGATCGCTAAGTCCAGGCCTTCGTGAGTAAAAATAGCACCATATAGGCGATCGTCTTCTTTCAATTTCATCAGGGACAAACCCCGACTACCAACCCCCTCTAATTCATCGATGGGAAGCCGCTTTATTCGCCCCTGTTGACTCAGTAAAAGCAATTCTTGATTTTTTTGAGGTTCCGTCAAGAAAAATTGATTTAACACGGCTTCTGACTCTTTTTGTGCGGTTTTGGTCAGCAGACTGGAGATTAACACTGGTTGATTCGCTTGCGGGGGGACTTCCCGGGTAGCAATCGGGTAAGCTTTAGCATTATCGAGGATAACTAGGAAATTTTCCCGTTTTTCGATCGCCTGTTGATAGATAATTAAACCCCGCTCTGGCGCTCGCTGTTCCGGTGTCGTCCAACTAATTTTATCTTCGGCATCAAGCAATAAAATTGCATTTTCTGGGGGTTCTTGGGGCGTAAATAGGCTTAAACTCGGTGCATTCTCACTCTCAGGCTTTTTCTTAACTTTATTCTCCTGTTTTTTAACTTCTGCCTTCAAAGAGGGTGTGGGGTGTGGGGTGTGGGGTGTAGGTAAGGAAACCTCTTTCGTCTGTGGGGGTGAAAATTTTTTCATCGGGACTGTCTCCTGTTTTTTCACCACAGAATCCTGTTTCTTCCCTTCTGTCTCCTGTCTCCTGTCCCCCGACTTGCCGGTGCGAATTTTTGTCCGTCTGCTATCGGCGAATTTTTTCTTTAAAGAGCGCAATTCTTTTTTCAGAGACTTGAGAAACTCCTGACGGTTATGGAGGAGGGTTTCTAACTGTTGAATTTTTGTTTGTAATTCCGTCGCTTCCGTCTCTAACTTTTGTCTTTCCAAACCAGTTAAACGACGTAGGGGCATAGCCAAGATAGAATCAGCTTGAGGGTCACTAATGCCCAATTCTGCCTGAAAACGATACTTAGCCGTCGTCCCATCGGGAGCATTTTTGAGAATATCCACCACTCGATCGATATTCTGCAAAGCTAATAATAAACCCTCCACTAGGTGTAAGCGATCGCTGGCCTGTTGCAACTCGTCGCCATACTGACGGGTGAGAGTTGTTTCTCGAAAGCGCAAGAATTCCTGTAAAACTTGTTTTAACGATAACTGCCGGGGTTGATTATCGACTAAAGCGAGGATAATTGCCCCAAAATTAGTCTGCAGCGCCGTTTGTTGGTATAAAGCCGCCAAAACCTGCTGCGGTTGACTTTCCCGCTTTAATTCAATCACCACCCGAATGCCTTCGCGATTGCTTTCATCGCGGATATCGGCAATTCCCTCCAATTTCCCTAAATTGACTAATTCAGCGATTTTTTCAATCCATGCCGCCTTATTCACCTGAAAAGGCAACTCAGTAACCACAATTGCCGTCCTTTCCCTTCGGCGCTTGCCCTCAATGATAATTGTTTCAGTTTTGGCCACTCCGCGCACGGGAATAATCCCCCTACCGGTGCGATAGGCCTCGCGAATGCCGGTATCATCTAAAATCTCGCCTCCCGTGGGAAAATCGGGACCGGGGATAATTTCTACTAACTTTTCCTCGCTTAAATCGGGATTATCAATCAAAGCGATTAAACCTTCCACCACTTCCCCTAAATTATGGGGAGGAATATTAGTCGCCATCCCCACCGCAATACCAGAACAACCATTAAGAATGAGTATCGGTAACTGAGCGGGTAAAACAACGGGTTCCTGTTGAGAATTATCAAAATTACTGTTGAAATTAACGATAGCTTCGCTAATTCCCCCTAAAACCGCCTGATCACCGATGCCGGCCAAACGGGTTTCTGTATAACGCATGGCCGCCGGGGGGTCGTTATCGATCGAACCAAAGTTACCATGGCCCGATAAAAGTGGGTAACGACTGGAAAAATCCTGTACCATACGAACCAGTGCCTCGTACACTGACTGATCGCCGTGGGGATGATATTTACCCAACACATCCCCCACCACCCGCGCACATTTGCGAAAGGGGCGATCGGGAGTTAAACCCAGTTCGTGCATAGCGTATAATATGCGACGATGTACTGGTTTTAGTCCATCGCGTACATCCGGCAAGGCTCGCCCCACGATCACACTCATGGCATATTCTAGATAGGAGCGTTCCATCTCTTGGTGTAAAGCCGTGGGTATAATTTGACCACTAGCTAAGAAATCCAGTTGTTTGGCCATGAGTCTCTCGTTTTTAATCTGTCTAGCTGTGAATCATAAGGCATTTTGCCCTTTTTAACCTTGTTTATCCCTGAGCTTCCCTATGACAACTGTTTTGATTGTAGAAGACGACCCGATAAATTTTCGCGTTTTTGCCAAAATTTTGACCAAACGAGGTGGTCTAGAGGTCAAAGGGACCGAAGATGTGGAAGAAGTGCTTCGTATTGCTCGGGATAAGGAAGCGGACGTGATCTTAATGGATGTCTCCCTCTCCCATAGTGTCTATGAAGGGAAAGCGGTAGATGGCATTAAAATCAGCCAAATTCTCAAAGCTAACCCCGAAACCGCCGATTTACCCGTTATTCTCGTCACTGCTCACGCTATGGAAGGCGATCGAGAGAATTTTCTCAAGCAGAGTCGGGCCGATGGTTATATTTCTAAACCAGTGGTTGATCACCAAGCTTTTGTTGATCAAATTTTGGCGATCGTCGATCAGAAGCCGGTCTAAGCTTTGAGTCTTCTTTTGTTAGTATATCAGTATTGATATAGGGTGGGCTGAATAAATCTTAAAACCTTATTGGGTAAGACTTTTAGACTTTTTGTCAATCAAAAAGTACCGGCGACGGAAGTGATTGGGGGGAAAATCCCTGGACTTTTCCCCTGAAAATTAGGTAATTGACCCCCTCAAAATCGGTAAAACCCTACACCCTACACCCTACACCCTACACCCTGTCCCCACAAGAAACTTTTTGCCGCAAACCCTACTTAATCCTCCACTCTGCCATAGATGGCGTAGGCTCGATCGAGCGACCAGGCCCACATTTGATCCCCTAGGGAAAAATGCCACCATTCCCCCTTATGTCGGCTAAATCCCGCCTCCTCCATCACTTTAGCCAATAAAACTCGTTTTTGATGATAACTCTGTTCTCGTCGGCTTTTTGCGGCGATATAATAATCGGGATGCGATCGCTCTCCGATCTCATCGATTTCTCCCCCCATGTCGATGGCTTGTCCCTTCTCGTCCACCAGGGTAATATCGATCGCCGCTCCGGTACTATGGGGAGGCGGAGTGGCGGCATTATCGCTGGGAATTGCCCAAATAGTGTAAACTTCTGTTAAAATCGCTTGACTTTCTGCCTCCGATAGTTTCTCTTTGGCTAATCCTCTTGTGTCTAGGAGAGTCTGAAAACTATAATCGACCATAAATTGTTGCACTTCCACCGGTCGATAGGCATCAAAAATCAAAATTTGCCAACCGGGTTGATAGACTTGCAGACGGTTTTGAGCGTCAATCAGAGCATTTAACACCCCTTGTCGCAAAAAATAGGGAGATTTACCCCGATAATTAGCTCCTAATTTCTCGTAAGCGTGGGGAGAAGGGATAACAAACTTATCTGCGGGTATAGGTACTAGGGGTTCCCCACATTCACGAATAGGAATTTTTTGGTAGGGTTTCATCGCGTCGTCGGGAAACAGTAATTTTATTGATGGTCAACTCGATCGCCAGTTTACATAAACCCGTTATTCCTCCTCCTCATCGGTTGTAGGGAATTTCATACTGGCCCAAGTTAACTGTTTTTGCGGGTCTTTTTCCGGTTCACTAAAACTCTCTTTGAGTTGTTCTTTCACCTGAGCAATATTGCCACTTTGAGCGGCATTCTTTAGATCATAGACATAACGAGCATTTTCGATCGCTTCCTCTTTACTACGAGAACTAGACTCAAAGCATTTTTCTAGGTCTTTGTAAATACCCTTGCGAGAGATTTTGAGAAAATATTGACGTTCCGTATCGATAAGTTTAGCCAATAATTCTAGGTGCATGGAATCCTCGGCACAGATATCCGCGAGGATATCCCATTCTTCACTCCCCAAAAGATTATTATCCGCTCCAGGTCGCGGGTCTTGAAAAGTTTCTCCAGTCACTTGTTTATAAATCTTCGGTAATTGGTCATCAAATTCGTGCTTTTCTTCCCTCCAAATCCGGCGAATTTCGCTGAGTTCCTCCGTGGTAATTAGGGTAATATCTTTCATATCCTCTGGGGCATTAGTACGCACGCTCTCCTGGGCCTCTAATACCCTTCTCAGCCAATATTCCCGCCATTTTTTAGTATAAGGTCCCGGTATAGGTTCGATCGATATTTCTCCATTTAAGTTTCTTTCAAATAATTGTACTTTCCCAACAAGACGACGGAAATCACGTCTCTCTCTATCATCCAAAAGGTCTAATTCATTTCTAAGTTCTACGAGTGGTTGTAACCATTCCTTTTCTTGGTCATTCTGAACCATCATACTCAGAGATGTATCTTTATCTACCAAAGTACAAACCCAACAACCAAAACGGGAACTTCCACAGCTAGGACTGGAGGTATCTACCACCAGGGGACATTCATTATCCGCAGTCGCTCCTCGATACATTGCTAATAATTCTTTGTTGTCTCCTCCCCAGGGATTTTCCCACTGCATTAAGTACATCCATACTTCATCAGTACGCCAATCTTCGATCGGACTATAAACGAGAGAATTGGGCATATTTGCATTAGGACTCAAACGCTCACGAAGTCTTTTAGCTTCTAATTTTTCCATCACCTTAGCACGACGAGAGCTTTCTGTTTTGCGGATTCCCAAAACTAATATTGTTTCCCCACAATTTCTGATGACTTCACGAATAAAGTTATTAGAAGCGTTAATTTTCAGTCTTCCAGTACACCAACGAAATTTCAAACGGGGAGCAGGATAACCCTTACCTATTAATCCACTCCAAAAGCGATCTTCTACAGCAGGATAGAGTAAATGTGATTTAAATGGCATTCTATGAGCTTCTGAAGCTTTTTCCAGCTTTTCCATCGACTTTCTAACCCATGCGGAGACAATGGGATTTTCAACCATTGTGTCGGTGGTGATCACATGAATAGTTTTTTGTCGCTTCTCTAATGGTAAAGCAGCGATCGCATTCCAGATTAACTGTAAAACTGCTGAACTATCTTTTCCCCAAGAAACACCAATAATCCAAGGAATCTCATCTAAACAGTAGAGCTTTTGTACTTCTTGAGTCAGTAGTTTAATATCTTCTACGAACTCATCAATAGTACGATTCGGTAGTAGAGAGGTTTGGATTGCGGTCATTACATATATGCTTTTAAAGTTCTCCTCTCTATACTGTATGTCTAATTAGTAAAACCTATCAATAGTCACAGGAAAAGAGAGATAAAGCAAAACTGCTCGATCTCTGCTTGTGATTTCAGAAGGTATATAAGACTGAATTGCTCTAAATATACTCGAAACTAGATTAAAATTATCCCAGTTTTCTCTTGTACAGCATCTCTGGCGATTTTAAACGCTTTATCGACTGCTGTTGTCTGTGTAACTATCTTTTTAGCACCAGCATCATCAATCACGATACTATTTAGCCATAAAGCTGAGTCACGGGTATAATCCAAACCCGCAAGTGCTTTAATTAGAGCTTCTCGCTGTAAATCAGTGAATTCTTGTCCAAAAAAGATGAAATGTCCAATTCGACTAAGTACCTGAAACCCAACGGTATTAAAATCCACACGCTGTTGTCTGAGATCGTACAAGTTGAGATTGACCGTTTGAGATGCAGGTTGTAGCAAAAGTCGCCAAGTATCATTGTTTTTGGCGAATTCTGTGTAAAAAATCTTCAGTCTCTCTAACATTAGCAAAAATTCACTCTTACTTTGACGAGAATGAGATTCTATAACTGGTTTTCGAGATGAACCAAAAAGAAATTCAGCGACACCGATTCTTAACTGACTCATAGTAAACATATATTTGGCGTCTTTTCCGATAGTACGAGAGATTTTATCAATCCGTCCATTGAAAATGACTAAATCTTTAGTAATTGTCCGAGTCAACTTAGCAAGAGGATCAGTAACGTCGAAAGCAGCCAATAAAGCAGGAGGGATGGGTTTATTTTTGGCACAATCGGCAAAATCTTGATGAATTTGATCCATATCTGCTTCTTGAACTACCAGCACAGTTACGCTGTCGTTACGCAAGTCAGGTTTTTCAGGTAAAACTTTTTCGATCGCTTTTAACCGATGTTGACCGTCAGTAACATAAAGTTCTACATCTATTGGCATAACAGCATAACCGAATTTGACTGGACCTGCACCATAGGTAAAAACTTTGATCGGTGTATTCGAGTTAAAGATGAATGGGGGCAAAATATACTGATCCGTATCTTGCAAATACTTTGCAATCTCGTTAACGTGCTGGAGAATAAGTGGTCTGTTCATGACTTCATCCGCATTAGACTTATTCTTTTTAGCTTCAGCACTCTGTAATTTTGCCAATTCAATCAGCAGACTACAAGGTAGAGAAAAAACTAGATGAGTTCTTCCCCCCTGTTCGTAAACATGACAAATAAAAACTCTCGCTCCTGATGTGGCCGAATCAGCGAAAGCTAAAGTCTGCGCTTCATCTTGTCTTTGACAGTGTACGAGGTCAGCACTGGAACGGTAGCCGTCGTCATTGACAGCCGATGTGATCTGAGTCATAATTAACCTTGAAAAAATGTCCAAAAACAATTAAGTACATACAAACGTCCGAGAAGTCCTACTGCAATAGGTACTTATCGGAATTTTTGTTTATGCACTGAATCTAGTTTAAAGAAAGCTTTTAGGCTTGTCAATGGCCGATATAAAGTTAAAATACCGTTTTTGCAGTCAAGATATGGACTGATTTTGGTTTTTGCAGTCGAAAAGTAGATTGATGGGTAGAATTCAGTAGGGTATAGGTACGATACCCAAAACAGCGATCGCGATCTATAGAACATTTGTGCTAATAAAAAAACGGACTTGTGGGAGAGTAGTTAACCTAATAATAGCCACAGGTTAATTCTAGGGATTAGCTGAAAAAAATACTTTCCAACCGGCAGTAGCGATCGCACTTGCCAAAAGAATAATCAATGTCCAAACCTGATTTTTTTGGGTTCCTTCCACTGATTTTAGGCGATTATCGATGCCCTCAACCTTTTCAGTTAACTTTGCCTGTCCTACCTCCAGCTTATTTAACCGTTCGTCGATTTTGTCAAATTTTTGGTTAACATCTTTTTGTAAGCTGTCAATTTTCCCCTCAATCCTAGTCAAAACAGCTTCTAGGGAATAGGTAACGGTTTCGTTAGACATAGTATCAACTCCCATTAGATATATTTTCTCGGTTCCCTATCGGGGACTATTTTAAGACTAAACCAGTTCGAGGTTGTCTGAGAAGAGCGTTTTTCTGGGATGACAAAACTTGAAACCGTGAATAATAGCCACAGATTAATTCTAGGGATTACCCGAAAAAAATACTTTCCAACCGGCAGTAGCGATCGCACTTGCCAAAAGAATAATCAATGTCCAAACCTGATTTTTTTGGGTTCCTTCCACTGATTTTAGGCGATTATCGATTCCTTCAACCTTTTCGGTTAACTTTGCCTGTCCTACCTCCAGCTTATTTAACCGTTCGTCGATTTTGTCAAATTTTTGGTCAACATCTTTTTGGAAACTGTCAAATTTTTGGTTAAAATCCTTTTGGAGAGTTTCAAATTTTTGATTAACATCTTTTTGGAGATTGTCAATTTTCCCCTCAATCCTAGTCAAAACAGCTTCTAGGGAATAGGTAACGGTTTCGTTAGACATGGTGAACAACTCCCATTAGATCATATTTTCTCAGTCCGCTATCGGGGACTATTTTAAGGCTAAACCAGTTCGAGGTTATCTGAGAAGAGCGTTTTTCTGGGATGACAAAACTTGAAACCGTGAATAATAGCCACAGATTAATTCTAGGGATTACCCGAAAAAAATACTTTCCAACCGGCAGTAGCGATCGCACTTGCCAAAAGAATAATCAATGTCCAAACCTGATTTTTTTGGGTTCCTTCCACTGATTTTAGGCGATTATCGATTCCTTCAACCTTTTCGGTTAACTTTGCCTGTCCTACCTCCAGCTTATTTAACCGTTCGTCGATTTTGTCAAATTTTTGGTCAACATCTTTTTGGAGACTGTCAAATTTTTGATTAACATCTTTTTGTAAGCTGTCAATTTTCCCCTCAATTCTAGTCAAAACAGCTTCTAGGGAATAGGTAACGGTTTCGTTAGACATAGTATCAACTCCCATTAGATATATTTTCTCGGTCCGCTATCGGGGACTATTTTAAGACTAAACCAGTTCGCCGCTTTCTTGTAAAGAGTGGAGACGCTGATAGATTCCCTGCTGATTTAATAATTGGTCATGGCTACCGATCTCGACAATGCGACCATTATCCAAGACGACAATTTGATCAGCTTCTCGAACGGTACTGAGACGGTGGGCAATAATAATCGTGGTGCGAGTGCCTAAAATGGATTTCATGGCTAGTTGAATGGCTCTTTCTGACTCATAATCTAAGCTAGAAGTGGCCTCATCAAAAACTAACACATCTGGATCAACAATTAAGGCCCTAGCAATTCCTAAACGCTGTCTTTGTCCCCCCGAAAGACGCACACCCCTTTCCCCTACAATAGTGGAATAACCATTAGGTAATTCGTGGATAAATTCATCGACACGGGCGATTTTACAGGCTTCTGCTACCTTCTCGAAGCTAATATTAGGATTACCATAGGTGAGATTTTCTAACACCGTACCATTAAAAACATCTACTTCTTGATGGACAATCGCTAACCGGCGCCGATACCAAGTCACATCTAAGCGACGAATATCCTCGCCATCCATCAGAATTTGCCCTTGATTCGGTTCAAAATATCGGAAAAGTAACTTAACTAAAGTGGATTTTCCTGAACCTGATTTTCCCACTAATGCCACGGTTTGATAGGGTTCAATCAGCAGATTAATATCCTTGAGAATGGTTCTTTCTGGACTATAGCCAAAGCTAAGATTTCTTAATTCCACTTTCCCCGTAAAATGATAGGGATTATGTTGGGCATGATCGGCTAAAAGACTACCGGCATCAGTGCCACTGGGTAAGTTGATAAATTCCTGTAAACGTGCCATAGAAGCATAGCGACGGGCGAAAGTTTCTGCCATTTGGGATAGGGGATCTAATTCCGCATAGGCCATACTAGCGAGGGTATAGGTGGTGATAAAATGCCCGATCGAGATTTTCTGTTGAACGGTAGCTAGGAGAGTAAAGAAAAATACTCCAAATAAACTAGCTTGGACGAGGGTTTTTTCCCAAGTAATTAAGTCCACATAACCCTTATGAATGCGATAGACAACGTAGGTAAATTCTCTCTCTAAACGCTGTTTCTGACGATATAATTCCTGTCCTTCTGTGGCAAAAGCTTTGACAGTTTTGATATTAGTAATAATCTCAGAATTGCGACTTTGGGTATTTTCGATGTGCCGATCAAGAATTCTTTCTTTTTGCATTAAATCTTTTAAATCTCTCACAATAAAAGCTAGAATTAATACAAAAGAAATAACAAAAGCGAGGGCGATCTGCCATTGAATTACCCAAATAACAATAAAGATACCCAAAACTCTAAACAATTTTGGGATCATCATTCCCGCCACTTCAGGATAAGTCCAAGTATGATTTTCTATCCCTTTGGCGATCCGGTTAGCGATGCGTCCTGGATTATTTTCATCGTAAAAAGATAGAGGTAAGGTGAGAATTTTGGCAATAATTTTTTTGAGATGATCTCGTCGCGCTCTTAAGGATATTTCCCAGTGAAACCATACACCCACCCAAGGCTGAATTGGTGCTTTAATTACCGTGGTTAGGAAAATTAAGCCTAATAATACTGCCAAACTAACCCACTTTTCTGAGGCAAAGGGAGTTAAAATCATGGTGCGATCGACCAAAGATTGCACGAATCCATCTAAAGGTTGATCGGAAAGAACATTAAGAATCTGTCCGACAGCGTAGGGAACCATCAGATCGATAATTTCAAAGACACTGGATGCAGCAATGCTCAAAAAGGCGGCTTTTTGATAATTGCGATAGTAACTGAGAATATCGCGTAAGGAAGCCATAACATCAAGTAAATTGCCAATTTTTAACTTCTATCTGGTAACTGATAACTGAAGAGACTAAAGGCACTTTTGGGATTGTTTTTCTGGAGTTACCATTATACTACAATACTACAAAAATCTGCCGACCTAGAAATTTATAGGACAAAAGCCTTGTCATAGTCTTGTATTCTCAATCAGCTATTAGTCAGGAGACGATGCCAGATCAGCTTATATTTCATCCTTGGCAGAAGCACCACAGATCAATTTATCGGAAATTTTGGCGAATATTATCACAAAAATTAATAAATTTCTGAAAGGTTTTTAAGTGTTCAGTTTTATCGATACGCTTTTTTAATTGATTAAGATAGTATTGTTCTTGAGCTACCCCAGGGAATTTTTTAGAATAAGACAACTTTTTAGCTTCAAAAATAGACTTTAGATAAGCAAAATGAAAATCGGCATGATTTCTGCAATTAAATCTACCCATTAGTTCGGGATCATTTTCGTAAACATCATAGTGTTGAACATAATCAGCTAAAAGTCCCTGTAAAGGTTGTTTAGGATTAAATATTGTGCGATTGCCTAATAGCCATGTTTCAAGACAGCGATTTTGAATAATGATCACGATTTCAAGTTGTGCGGGGATAGTAATATGTTTGGTGATAAAGTCATTAACATATTGTTCTCTTTCTTCGACAGTATCCTCATCAGCATCGAGACAGATGACTAGATAGTTATATTTGGATACTTCTTGAATTTTATCGATGGCGTTAGGAATTCCCTCATCAAGTATCGAGGGGTAGCCATTACCACTAATCAGAAAGTAATTGTTGTGATTGACTTGATCGTAAAAATCAACTCGCTTAAATTCGGGGATAAGATAAGTTAACCAGGCAGTATAAAGCTTTTTTTCGGTACTTCTTCCTTCAACTAAAAAATAAATATTCATCGATTAACTAATTCCTTGGGGAAATTCTTCTAAGACATTGATAAGATCAATAAAGGCTTTTTGTCGAGTTTTAGAAATATGAAAATCAGCCGCATTGTGTACCTGAATTACTCCTCCTTTACGAGTGACTATTTTCCAATAGGCAGGACTGATATTATTAATTATATAGGGATGATGACTGGTAATAATAAACTGTAAATCTCGATAATTAACTAATAAATCTTCTGTTAAAGTGTCCAAACAGTTAACCCCCAAACTATTTTCAAATTCATCGATTAATATAACGCTCCCATCAGGAGATAATTTGATCGTTGCTAAGAACATCAGGCTTTTTATCATTCCAGAGGAGATATTTGGTTCTACAATCCAGACATGAGAGTTTTTTTCTTTTATTTGTATGCGAGGTAGCTCTTCAAGTAAACCAATTCTAGTTAATGAAACAAGCAGATCACCTAGTTCGGATGGCTCTAAAGATTCTATTTTTAAATCTTCAACTTGAGGGAAAATATCTAAAAACTTTCTCTTTATTATCTCGAACGTATCAGGATATTTTTTATAAGTGATCAGTAGTTTGTCAGAAATAGGAAGTTGACTCGATTGTAATTCAGAGAGAGAGTTATATTTGGCATATTCGTCGTTTTCCAAGATTTTATCAACTGCTGAATATGAGATATTAAACTTAAGTGGATTGAAAATCATTTTGTTAAATTCCTGTCGAACAGGGAAAACATCTTCTTCTTGATTGAAAAGCTCTATACAGCTTAAATAAGATGGTAGTTTTGGTGTCTTTGAATGTTTAAACTCAATTACCTCTTGATTTCTTGCGATCAAAACCTCTTGATCTTTTAAAAGAGTTTCCCTAATTATACTAACCCTATTTTCGCCGTCATTATTATTGAATTCATCTTCTTCAATCTTGATGAGAGAACGAGCTTTTCTAACCTCAAATTCACCCAACCAATGATAACGAACATGATCATTGGTTAAAAGTTCTACATCCCATTTTACCCCATTTATAGATGCACCGTTAGTGATTCTTTTTAAATTACTAATGGCCTTTAAAATCGAGGTTTTTCCTGCACCTGAGATACCAACTAATAAATTCAAATCTAGAAAAAACTCGCAAGAATCTATACTTAATCCAGAGGATAAATCTTGATAGGATAATCTCAAAAGTTTCATAATAATTCCCCACTGCTAAAACTAAAAAGGGTGAGTTAATTCTCACCCCAAGATTTTACTGAGGATCGAGTTTTAGGACTGCCATAAATGCCTCCTGGGGTACATCAACAGTTCCGATCGCTTTCATCCGTTTCTTACCTTTTGCTTGCTTGTCTAACAGCTTTTTCTTGCGGCTAATATCACCACCATAACACTTAGCTAAGACATCCTTTCTTAAAGCGGGAATATGTTCACTAGCGATAATTTTAGAACCAATAGCTGCTTGAATGGGAACCTTAAATTGATGCCGGGGAATCAATTCTTTTAACTTTTCGGTTAAAGCGCGACCAACATAATAAGCTTTATCCCGGTGAACGATCATCGCTAAAGCATCAACGGGATCACCATTGACCATAATATCTAATTTAACTAGCTCATTTTCCCGATAGCCAATTAATTGATATTCCATACTAGCGTAACCGCGCGATCGAGATTTTAATTGATCAAAAAAGTCCGTCACCACTTCCGCTAAAGGTAACTCATAAATCAAAGCGGTGCGAGTTTTAGTAAAATAACGCATATCCTTGAAAACTCCCCGACGACTTTGACATAATTCCATCAAAGCGCCTACATAGGTTTCCGGAGTAATCATTTCCACTTGGATATAAGGTTCCTCAATTTTTTCCCGTTTTTGTGGGGAAGGTAACAAACTGGGATTATCCACTTCGACAATTTCCCCATCGGTAGTAGTTACCTGATAAACTACCGAGGGAGCAGTGGTAATCAAATCTAAGTTATATTCCCTTTCTAGTCTTTCCTGGACGATTTCCATGTGTAGCAGTCCCAAGAAACCGCAACGGAAACCAAAACCCATGGCGCTAGAAGTTTCCGGTTCGTAGGATAGAGCTGCATCGTTTAATTTTAACTTTTCCAGCGCATCTTTGAGATCGGCATACTGATCGGCATCGGTGGGGAATAATCCGCAGAAAACCATCGGTTTTGCTTCTGTATAACCGGGTAAAGGCTCTTGTGCTGGTTTAGCGGTTAGAGTAATCGTATCACCCACCCGGGCATCAGCGACGGTTTTAATCGCGGCTGCCAGATAACCCACTTCTCCCGCGTGAAGTTCATTTACCTGTACCTGTTGCGGTGATAAAATTCCCAATTCATCGATCACAAATTCTTTACCGGAAGCCATAAAACGAATTTTATCGCCCTTTTTCACCCGACCATCCATGACGCGGAAATAGACAACTACCCCTCGATAAGCGTCGTAATAACTATCAAAAATTAAAGCTCGGAAGGGTTCTTCGAGAGTATCTTGGGGAGGGGGAACTAATTGGACGATCGACTCTAGAATATCATTAATACCGATCCCAGCCTTAGCCGAGGCCCGAATTGCCTCACTACAGTCTAAACCTACCACTTCCTCGATTTCCGCCGCGACTCGTTCCGGTTCGGCACTGGGTAGGTCGATTTTATTTAAAACTGGGATAATTTCGAGGTTATTTTCCAGTGCTAGGTAAACATTGGCTAAAGTTTGCGCCTCTACTCCTTGGGACGCATCCACAACTAATAAAGCTCCCTCGCACGCCGCTAAAGACCGAGAAACCTCGTAGGAAAAATCCACATGGCCGGGGGTGTCAATCAGATTGAGAACGTATTTTTGACCATCCTTAGCGGTATAATCCATGCGTGCCGCTTGTAACTTGATGGTGATACCTCGTTCCCGTTCCAAGTCCATATTATCGAGAAATTGTTCTTTCATCTCCCGTTGGGCTACGGTTCCCGTAATTTGCAGGAGGCGATCGGCGAGAGTTGATTTACCATGATCGATATGAGCGATGATGGAAAAATTGCGAATGCGAGAAACGGGAACGTCAGTCATCGTGGTTCACTGTTGGCAAAAGTCAGGGGTTTATAAAATTTTAGATTCCTTAATTCATTGTAGAGGTAAAGTCTCTAAGGCTGGAGCAAAAGCGAAAAGTAAAAGGTAAAAAAAGCTAAACTGCAAGTATAGTCAGGGTTTTGACCTTAGCTTCCCCTCTCGGCATCCACAGTAAACTATGGTAGGCTTGATTATGGTGACAAAATCAGGGAAAGGGCAATGGCTAAGGAAAGGCTCTATGATTTGTCCAAATCGGATTACTATAGATAAACTCTTGGATGAGAATCCTCGACTGACGGGTAGAATGATAGATAGCAATCATTAATAGAGCTTATGAACGACAATGCTACACCGACTCAGCGCACGGCGGAGAAAGTTGAAATCGCTATTCACCTTGACTCGGAAGTTTTAGACCAGATTAAACACCTGACTAACGATCCTAGTCGCATTATCGAAACAGCGATTAAACAGTGGCTAAGAGGAGAGAAACAACCGGATGAGGACTTAACCCGTCATCTTCGACGCAATCCCCCCGTACCACCCAAAGGGGAATGGAATGACTAAGATTTTTCAGTCTCTAATAGGTTATTTCCCGACGGAGAGACTGAAATATTTTCTTAGGTCAACCATTGACGGTAATTGAGATTTTTTCCCCAACTAAGCTAGTCATACTAGATTCGTTGAGTATAGGCTACATATCAGGACAGGCAAAAGGGGGAATAGATAATCAGTTTTTAATAAACGGATTTAGGATCATTTTGCTTGGGTACTGACAGGAGGAACAAAACTGATGCAGATAGAAATTCAAGGAGCCGATGCTATCAAAGTTGCTCAGGATATCCTAGAGATGGAAGGGGTGCAAGGCAGCTACGAAGTTATCTCCGAAGAGGAGAAAGAGGGAACCCTTGCTACCATCGCCACCATCATCGGCATTATTAGCGGAACAATCGCCATCGCTGAGAAATTGTACCAATTAAAGCGAAAAATTGACTCTCCTGAAACCCCGAAGATCGAACGAGTGTTAATTGTCAGCAAAAACGGCGATCGTCTGCTGCTCAAAGATGCTACCCCAGAGCAACTACAAAAACTCTTGGAACAAGAAAAATCATCAGAAAAATGGGTTTGAAACCCCGTCCTAAAAGCTATCCCTTATAGGGATCTTTCTTAACAATTGTTTCAGTAAGCACTCCAACCCTTATCCTGACTTGATTTCAGTTTTTTCTTTGTCAGTAAGGGTGTCAACAAGGAATATTACAAATTGTTAACCGAGTCTTGAAAGCCTTGTGCTACAAAGGTTTGAAATGTTAAGAAAGATGTGACTAAAGGACAGGTCCTAAAAGGACGGCTTTACATTAGACCTCGACCTAATATTATCTCAAGACCAAAAGTCTTTCTAGTTAAGGAATCTACCCGAATAAAAATTATTTTAATTGCCTCATATTTCCTCAGTGAAATTGAATTAGCAACGATAGATATACATTTCAGCTATCGAACTATCTAATTAGTACACAGACTAAAAGCAAGCTGTGACTGAGCTATAATTTTTGGAGATGTCTAGTAGAATCAGGGTAGCTACGTTGACCTTAAAGGTGGGTGAAACGGACAGTGACACCTGTGTTAAAAGGCGGCTGACCGAACGGTTCAACAAAGCTCACCGTCCAACGGTGGTCTTCGGTGCGGTAGCACTCCAGACCCAGCCCCCACAAGCAAAGACTTTAAGCGAGTGAAGCGAACAACAGACCAAAAAAGTAGCCCCAATTGTGATAAAATCGGCGGGAGTAGCGGCAATTGGCATCGCCAGGGGAGTAGGAGTCTTGTCCTAGTTCATACACAGTGGTTTTCCATGAGTGCCTTCCCGAAGAATCACCGCGCTTCTAGGCCGGTGAGTGTCAAGAAACGAACTGGTTCAGAATACTCAATTAGGAGACAATCATGGCAGAAAATAACAATGTCCTGGTCACACCAGAGACCTATATCCGTGCCGAATGCGATCGGCAGTTTGGCACCATCGTTAAAACGGCGGGAGGCCTGAATCGCTTCTACCACTTACGCAGCATCACGCCGCTGGACCAGCAAAGCATCATCCGGATGAACAGGGACACTCTCTACTCCCAGAGCGTTGTCGATACGGACAAAGGCGCCACCATCACCGTCCCTACATTGCCGAAAGATCGCTACGTATCGGTTGAACTCGTGGATAACGAACACTATTGCCCCAAGGTGATCTACGAAGCCGGAACGCATGAATTGCCCCAGGACACCAAATACTTGGGTCTCTTCGTCCGCATCCAAGTGTTCGATCCCACAGACCCGGAGGAATTGGAGCAGGTCCACAAGTTGCAGGATCAGTTCAGCATCAATGCCAACAGTGCCGATCCACTGCCCGAGTTCAAGTGGGACAACGAATCGCTGCAAGCCCTAACTTTGCAGTATCAAAAGGATGCAGTCCAATACAGCAGTGTGACGGGGATGATGGGACCGCGTGGCCAGGTCAACGAGGATACCCGTCACATCGTGGTAGCCACTGGGTGGGGGCTTTTACCTGAATGGGACGCAATCTATCTAAACTACGATGGGGATCATGATTACAATATTTGTCACAAAGCGACCTATGATGTTCCAGATAATGAGGCGTTCTGGTCCATCACCGTGTATGGCAGTGACGGCTACATGGACAAGGAAAACGAGAACAACATCGTCAATTCCTCCAATGTAAAGCCAAACCCCGACGGCACCTTCACCGTGTATTTCGGATCGCAAGAGAACTGTGGCAATGTTTCCAATCGGGTAGATGTAACCGAGGGCTGGAATTTCGCTATGCGGATTTATCGTCCCGGTGAGTCTGTCTTGAATGGAACATACAAACTACCTGACGCTGTACCCGTCCAGTGATTCATTTGGTGAAGTTTGTACTGGTTTACACCTAAACGCTATCTATAGGGGCAATTCATCAATTGCCCCTACTACAAAAAAAGCAAAAGTGTAGTGGATTGTTTCAGCTAAAATAGGGCAATAGATTTCGGCTTAAAGTCTTAGATTATAGAACTTATAGCATTTTTCTAATACACCAAATTAGCTGAAACAATCCAGTAGGGTGCGTGTTTGCGGTTACTAATTCGGATAATAAAATAAAACCAACAATCCGCCGTAACGCACCAATTCTATTACTATTAATTAAACATAATAAATTACATTTAATTTACCTGTGTATCATCCCCTGTAGAATTAAGTAGGGAGACACAATTATTTGTAGGATGGGTTCGCAGTAGCGTAACATGAGCTTTCTTGCAGTCTCAACCAAAGATTTAAGATCAATCGAGAAATATCGCCCGCTGCGGGTTGTGACAATTAGTCAAGATGAACTGATGAGCCACCTCAATAATTTCTGGACTATTGGCCTCCCACTCCTCCGGCTCTTCTAGGTTCTGTGTGATTAGTTTAACTTACATTATGATCGATCGATCTTTGTGTCCTTTGTGTCTTTGTGGTTCGTTCCACCCCCTCGCTAGGAGAAATGTATCCTAGAATACATTTTACCCACCAAACCTAGGAGAGCCCTCCTCCCAGAGGGATAGCTAACCCGTTGAAGCTTTCTTCCCTTTTTTGGTAATCTTCACTGCTGCCATTAATTTACTCCCCCAATGGTCTTGGATTATCGTTAATCTTGTGGATTTTCAATATTTCGGGCAGCATGAAGTACCGCAATAACATCGATTTGCTCAGGCTTGATATAATAAATTATGCGATAAGAACCCTCGATAACTTCTCGGATCTGCTCAGTTTCAAACTCCGGAACAAGACGACCCGAAAAGGGAAAATTAGCAATCTGTTCTGAGCGTCTGGTCAATCTTTCCACCAGTCTTTGAGCATATTGAGGGGAGTTTTGTGATATGTAGTTGTAGATGGATGATAAATGATTAACGGCGGTTTCTGTCCAGAAAACTTTCATGGCTCTAGCTTGAACTTAGTGCGTACTTCTGCCACAGAAATAACCTTTTCCGCCTCACTATCGGCTAATCCTGCTTCAATTGCCTGTCTCACATAAATCTCATACATCAAATCATCCCATGTAGAATTATCCGGCAATTTATCGATTAAATTTCTGGCTTTTTGTTTAATGTTATTTATTTCCATGATGGTTTCCAAAATGACTCCTGACAGTTTACATTATAGCAAGATAGGCTCCTAGAGATGGTGTATTCTAAAACCACCGCTAACGCTCAGAATATCCAAAAAGGCTTTTCCCTCTCGATGTCCTCAACGAAACCTCAACCCGTGATTGGTGTTAGTTGGTGGATAAATGCTGTATATTTACTCTCGTCGCCGCTTAATTCACACGCAGCAGCGCAGAAACTTGCTCAACATTCATTGCTGTATGTAACAATACAGGAGGAGTTTATCTCAGGAGTTCCACGGTGATTAGAGAGCTAGACCGTATTACTGTTAATCCACAAATATGTCTTGGACAGCCAATGATTCGAGGAATGCGTATCACTGTAGGATTTGTTTTGAAACTGTTGGCTAGTCAGTTATCTATTCAGGAAATCTTAGAGGCTTATCCAGAGTTGGAGGAGGAAGATATTCGTCAGGCTCTTAATTATGCAGCTTGGGCTGTATCCGATTATATCGTTAGCTTCACTTCAGCAGCCGTAACGCACCGCTAACTTTAATGATGGTGGGTGATATAATTTAAAATTCTGAGGTAAATCATGCAACTAAAACTAACAAAAATATTCCAGAAAGTTCCCGAAGGCTATATTGGTTTTGTCGAAGAATTGCCAGGAGCTAATACTCAAGGAGAGACTCTAGAAGAAACTAGAAGTAATTTAGAAGAAGCAATTGAGCTAGTTTTAGAAGCTAATCGTATATTAGCTGAAGAGCAACTGCAAGGACAAGAAGTGATTCGAGAGTCTGTTACTTTCTGGGCTGCATGAAACGTATAAACTTAATTCGTCATTTAGAAAATTATGGCTGTGAATTCTTAAGAGAAGGCGGCAATCATACGATTTATGTAAATCGTGTCAATCAGAAATCTTCAGCCATTCCGCGCCATCGTGAAATCAATGAATTCTTGACGCGAAAAATTTGTCGAGATTTACAAATACCAGAACCATGAGTGCGACTCCTGTTAAGCTGCTGATTAAACAGCTTAAGCAAAACCCAAAGGTTGAAACTGAGCATCATTAATAATTTTAACCGTTTCCCCCGACTGCTTAATCACAAACAAACCGCGCCGATAGGCATAGACATCTATCCCCTGATCAATTTCAATGCCTGCCACTGCCCCATAAACCCGAAACTCTCGAAATTGGGGGAAAGCAACCTTAAATCGCTGTAATCGGCTGACAAAATCATCTACATCATCCCTCGACAGTCGAGATTTACATTCCACAGCCACCAACTCGCTCCCATTCACCGCCACAATATCAATCTCCATTGCCGCCCCAGAACGCTTACTTTTCAAGCGACTCATCGTTTGGGTGACATCAATGCCCCATTCCTGAAATAAACCCACGACCGCAGGCTCTACCATTTCTTCTATAAAAAGACACAAAGGAGTTGTTAAGCTATTGACCGCTTTGGTCGTTTCTTGTACCTGTTTTTTTAATTCTTCCATCGTGCGATTAGCTTCCTCTCTGCGGCGATCGGCTTCGGCACTGCGGCGATCGGCTTCGGCACTGCGGCGATCGGCTTCGGCACTGCGGCGATCAGCTTCCTTTTGAAACTCGGCAAATTGGGCCTCAGTTCTTTCAAATAACTTGTAAATATCGGCGATCGTTACAGCGTCTGACATAGGAAGATTCTTCAAGCTTGAGGAGTCTAGTCCCATTCTAGCGACTTGGCCCAGAAGAAATGTCCCTAGCTTCTCATCCGTGTTTTTTCAATCAATTATTGACTATCAACAAATCAGCGATCGCAGTTCAAGGGGAAGGGGTCAAAGGTCAAAAGGCGATCGCGGTCAATGGATAATAGGCAAGGACAATGGATAATTATCAACCATAGCTCCTGCGGCCATGGGCTACTATTTTAATCATCAGGAAGAAATTGACCTGGAAATCACCCAAGAATGGGATCAGGTACAAATTAGCATAACGCGAATAGCTAAATCACCTTTTTACACCGGGAGGAAAGAAGTGACTTTTTCCCCGCCCTTTCCCCGAATGCACCCCGTAACTGATATAAGTAGAGATGTAGGTCTATAACCAAAATTGCCGCATCAGTTCGGTTAGGTGACTGTTTTTCGCTTGTCTAGGAGGGTAGATATGCTCAACGAATTAATTTATGAAGGATTAGGTTTAAGTGCTGTTTTCGGAGGACTATTCCTCTGGTCGCGCTCTGGTCTCGTCAGCAAAAATACCGCCCTTTTAGCCGCACAAGCGCAATTACAGCAAAGTAACTCAGATTTGTTGGCTCAAGTCAAGGGTTTAGACGTGGCGCAATCAGATTTAAAAGACGAAAATCAGCAGCTGCACGCCAAAATAATTTACATAGAACAACATTCCGCCCAATTACAGCACAAAGCTACGGATTTAGAAAATTCTCTCCAGTCCCTCCAGCAAGCTGTCCAGATAGGTGAGAGTGAAATTGAACACCTGAAAACCACCGCTAAGGAAATAGAAGCGGAGAAAGCTGGTTTGATGGAGCAGTTAGAGGCAGAAAAAGCCCAAATTACTAGCCTAGAGGCACAGATTCAAACTTTAGAGCAGCAAAAAGGTGAAATTAACCGTCAATTTGATTTGACCAAAAAACAGACCACCTCTCTCTATAGTCAAATTCAGACCCTAGAACAGGATAAAACTCTATTACAGCAAGAGCTAGAAAAAGCTGAGGAATTAAGGGCGAAAGTGGCCGATTTAGACCATAAAAACCAAGAATTAAGCGATTTAGCCGCCCAAATTCCCAACTTGCAAGGTCAAATTCAAACCTTAGAACAGAATCTGGCTCACCAAACAGAACAGTATGAGCGAGGACAGCAGGAAATAGCCAGCTTACAGGATCAAATTAGCGGGTTAGAGCGGGAAAAAAAGTCTCTCAGCGAAGATTTAGCCGTAAGTCAAACTCGATCGCTCTCTTTAGGCAAAGAATGCGACAATTTAACTATAAAACTCCAAGAAACCGTCGCTCAAGTGACAGCCATAACCGCCGAAAAGGACAGTCTCGGCGCTCGTCTCGAAGCGGCTAAACTGGAGTTACAAGCTTTAGAAGTCCAGAAAGGGGAATTATCGGCAGAATTAACCACTGCTGCCGAAAAAATTGCTAATTTAAAAGGGCAATTACAGGAATTAAACCAGTTACCCCAACAATTGGCTGATTCTCAGGCAACAATTGCTGATTTAGAAGGGCAATTACAGGAATTAACCCAGTTACCCCAACAGCTAGAAACCTATCGGGAAAACATTTCTAATTTAGAGATTCAACTACACCAGTTAAGTTCCGAAAAAGACCAATTAGAAACCACAACTTCCCGTCATATCGAGGAATTAAGCCAACAAAATCGCCAACTAACTCAAGATTTAGAAGCCCAAAAAACGGCAGCTAAAGCTTTAGAAAAAGAAAAAATTAAGTTTGAGGGTGAGTTAGCAACTAAGCAAGCAGAAATCGCCGCTTTAGAGGTTAAAATTCAAAACCTACAGCAAGAAAGAGACGATTTCTCTCCACAAACTGCCCCTATTAGCACTAATGAACCAGAAGCAATTATTAGTGAAACTCCGGTAGTAGAAGAACCGGAAACCCCCCCGGTGATTGCCAAGGAAACTCCGGTAGTAGAGGAACCGGAAACTCCCCCGGTGATTGCCAAGGAAACCCCTGTAGTAGCAGCAGAAAAAATCACGGTTGCCGATACAAGTTTAGAAGTGCAACCCGCAGCGGAGATAGTCCAAACGAGTCAAGAATCCGCAGAAAATCCCCTAAGGGGAAAAACCGTAGTTATACTAGGAACCTTCAGCAAAATCAGTCGCGAGAAAGCGAAATCATTGATTATTAATGTCGGTGGTACTGTTACTGGTTCCCCCAGTGCGAATACTGATTATATTCTCCTCGGTAAAGCTCCCGGTGAGAAACTCAAAAAGGCTCAAAAATTAGGCATTAAAACCCTTTCAGAAGCCCAATTTCTGCAAATGGTAGAATCCTAAATCAGTTATCAGTTATCAGTTATCAGTTATCAGTTATCAGTTATCAGTTATCAGTTATCAGTTATCAGTTCACTGTTTACTGTTCACTGTTCACTGAAAATATACCCCACTTCATAATTCATAATTCATAATTCCCTTTCCCTTGATTACCAAAATTATGAGTCAAAAAATTGCCTTTTTAGGATTAGGAGTGATGGGGGCGCCGATGACGGCTAATCTTGTCCGTCAAGGTTTTGCTGTCAATGCTTGGAATCGTACCCCAGAGGTGCCGGGGATAACCATTGCTGGGGCAGCAGGTGCGAACATTTGTTCTAGTATCGCCGCCGCCGTCAGGGATGCCGAGATTGTCTTTACCTGCGTCGGGGATGTGCCTGACGTGGAAGCGGTAATTTTAGGACCGGGGGGTGTCATGGAATCGGCAGCGGTGGGAACTCTGGTGGTGGATATGAGTACCATTGGCTCTCAAGCCGCTAGGATGATTGGTAAAAAGCTAGAGGAAAATAATCTCCGTTTTCTCGATGCTCCCGTCTCTGGGGGCGATATTGGGGCGAAAAACGGCAGTTTAACTATTATGGTGGGGGGGAAAGAAGCGGATTTTCAGACTTGTCTGCCCTGTTTTCAAGCCATGGGTAAAACTATTCGCTGGTGTGGCGAAATCGGCAACGGACAAGCAGTAAAACTCTGTAATCAAGTCTTGGGGGCGGTTCACATGGTGGCGCTGTGTGAGGCTCTAAAAATGGCAAAAATTCAAGGATTAGACCCCAATTTAGTCATAGAAGTCTGTAAAACGGGGGCGGCGGGTTCTTGGGCGTTGGAAAATTTGGGACCAAAAATCCTCGCCCAAGATTTACAGCCGGCTTTTATGATTGAACATATTTTAAAAGATTTGCGATTAGTCAAAGAAACTGCCCAGACAGCCGGGGAAATTCTGCCCGGGACAGATTTAGCAGAAGCTTTATTTAAAGTAGTAGCGGAATTGGACGAAGGCAAGGGAATTAAACAGGGAACCCAAGCGATGATTCGTGCCTACGATTAAGCCTTTTGTTGGCTTTGACACTCCCGTTGCCTAAAGGCGTGGGGATTCTTCGTTCACGGGGAGATGCCTTGCAAAAGCAGTGCCTTTACTTGGTCTTACTCTCCCTCCAGAAGCAGTAGCTGTATGCCCTACCGCCAAAATTCGTAAACCTTCATCTCGAATATTCTTAGCAGCATTGATGTCTCTATCGTGGGTTTCTCCACACTTAGGACATTGCCAACTACGAATATCTGGTTCTTCGGTTTGTCTTATGCAATGGACGAGGGTTATAAGGGATGGAACCCTTATAGAGAAAGGCATTTAGCGATTTTTGTCAATTGTTTTTGCTCTAGAGCGAACTAATCAATTAAGTCTCTTGCCAGATAAGGATTTAGTCGATTTATGCCCCCCTATCGAACCATACCAAGTAACGAAGAATCCACTTAATATACCTCAAGTTTCTGAGAAATTCCCTAACAGGGATTGCAATATCTTTTATTCTAGAGTAGAAATGCTTGATTGTCAGTAGCGGTTATTGCCATACAACAATCACAAATTTTTGTCTGTTACAATTTATACAAAATGCCCTGGGATTACCCCGACTGAAAACTCAAATCCGATTAGTGATCACTGATTACTGATCACTGATCACTGATTGCTGATAAGATTGTTACGAAAATATAAACACGAAATTCTATAGTTAGCCATGACCCAAAACGGAAGCTCGAAATCGATCGTTGTCTCTCCCTCGATCCTATCGGCGGATTTTAGTAAATTAGGAGCCGATATCGAGGCTGTGGATAAGGCAGGAGCCGATTGGATTCACGTTGATGTGATGGATGGTCGTTTTGTCCCGAATATCACCATTGGACCCCTGATTGTCTCCGCTATTCGTCCCTATACGAAAAAACCTTTAGATGTGCATTTAATGATCGTCGAACCAGAAAAATATGTGGCTGACTTTGCGAAAGCGGGTGCTGACATTATTTCTGTTCACGCTGAACATAATGCTTCTCCCCACCTCCATCGTACTCTTTGTCAGATCCGCGAACTCGGTAAACAAGCGGGTGTGGTATTAAATCCCTCCACTCCCCTAGATTTAATCGAATATGTGCTGCATTTGTGCGATTTAGTCCTAATTATGAGCGTTAACCCCGGTTTTGGTGGCCAGAGTTTTATCCCGGAAGTTGTCCCCAAAATCCGTCAATTACGCCAAATCTGCGATGAAAAAGGCTTGGATCCCTGGATTGAAGTGGATGGCGGCTTGAAACCGGCTAATACTTGGCAAGTTCTCGAAGCGGGTGCTAATGCGATCGTAGCAGGTTCGGCGGTATTTAATGCCCCCGATTACGCGGCAGCGATCGAAGGTATCCGTAACAGCAAACGTCCCCAACCTCAATTAGCCACGGTTTAATTGCCGCAGGGGTGGGTTAGCTGTTGATTAATTAGGGTCTGCTGAAAAAGTTTTTTGTGGGGACAGGGTGTGGGGTGTGGGGTGTGGGGTGTGGGGTGTAGGTTTTTACTGATTCCCATCTGGTCAATTACCTAATTTTCAGAGAAAAAGTCCCGTAATTTTCCCACGATCACTCCCATAACTGGTACTTTTTGATTGACAAAAAGTCTAAAAGTCTTACCCAACAAGGTTTTTAGATTTATTCAGCCAGCCTTAATTATCTTGGCATTCGCACTAACCCACTCTGCTGATTTGTTCTAAAACCTGCTGCCATAAACCCGAATTAGAGACGGCTAAAACTTCGCTAGAATCAGCTTGTAGGGGATTACCAGACCAATCGCTAATTATTCCGCCGGCACCTTCAATAATCGGGATTAAAGCACAAAAATCGTAGTATTTCAGGTCTGATTCTAGGATTACCATCGGCATGGCAGTGCAGCCAGTGGCTAACATCATATAGTTATAACAATCACCCCCAAAAGCGGTACGTTTACAGACGCTTTGCAGCTGACGAGCGATCGCTTGTTGTCGTTCTGTGATAAACATTAAGGGAGTGGTGGAGGCTAAACAGGCATTTTTTAAGACAAGTTCCCGATCCTGACGATAGGGATTAACAATCATCCGGTTATTATAAAGACTCCCTTTTCCCTTCACTCCTAACCAGCGATCGCCTAAAATCGGTTGATCGACAATTCCTAAAATCGGTTGATTTTCTGCCACTAGGCCGATTAAAGTCCCAAAAATCGGTAATCCCTTGACAAAAGAGGATGTTCCATCGATCGGATCCAACACCCAATAACGACCACTTTGGGCGGGAATATTGGCTCCTTCTTCCCGAATAACCCCATCTTCGGGTAATTCTCGCCGAATAATCGCCACCATCGCCTCCTCAGCTTCTTGATCGGCGATTGTTACTATTGAGGAAACTTGATCGAGTTTTGTCTCGGTTTCTAGATGGGGCTGCCGAAAATAGCGCCGGATAATCTCTCCAGAAGTGTCCGCTAATTGATGAGCTAGTTGGATAGTGCGATCAATATTCATCAATAAAAGTTATCCATACAGGAAAACAATAATGTTTATTTATGGTAAAGGGGAGATGGGGAATTATGAATTATGAATTATCAGTGGGGAGGTGGGGAGGTGGGAATTATGAATTATGAATTATCAGTGGGGAGGTGGGGAGGTGGGAATTATAAATTATGAATTATCAGTGGGGAGGTGAGGGATTTAGCGGAAATTTCCCTATCACCCTAAATACTTATTGCCTCTTGGATAGTGCGAGCGATATTCATCAATAAAAGTTATCCATACAGGAAAACAATAATGTTTATTTATGGTAAAGGGAAGTGGGGAATTGGGGAAGTGGGGGATTTAGCGGAAATTTCCCTATCACCCTAAATACTTATTGCCTCTTGGATAGTGCGATCAATATTCATCAGTAAAAGTTATCCATAGTGGAAAACGATAATGTTTATTTATGGTAAAGGGAAGTGGGGAATTGGGGAAGTGGGGAGGTGAGGGATTTAGCGGAAATTTGCCTATCACCCTAAATCCCTATTGCCTCTTGCATAGTGCGAGCGATGTTCATCAATAAAAGTTATCCATACAGGAAAACAATAATGTTTATTTATGGTAAAGGGGAAGTGGGGAAGTGGGGAAGTGGGGAGGTGAGGGATTTAGCGGAAATTTGCCTATCACCCTAAATCCCTATTGCCGCGTCGAAGCTAGAACTATCAGTGGGTAACAGTTTGATTTTGACTCCATAATTAAATTAGTCAACGATCGACTCAATCTCAAGACGAGAAAAAATTAATCTATTAGGAGTTTAGCTGATGACGGCTTTTACGGAAAATGACCTAAAAAGGTTAGAAAATCTGATTATCAATGGACAAAAAGCGATCGAAACTCGTTTAACCTCTCTGGAGAATGGACAAAAAGCGATCGAAACTCGTTTAACCTCTTTGGAGAGTGGACAAAAAGCGATCGAAACTCGTTTAACCTCTTTGGAGAGTGGACAAAAAGCGATCGAGAATAGCGTCGGAGAGATCAAAAGAGAAATTCAAGTCCTAGAGATAGGACAGACGGAAATTAAGGGAGAAATCAGGACTTTAGACGCAAAAATCACGGGTTTAAATGCAAGAGTGCAACTCATCGAGGCATCCGTGGGAAAAATTCCCGATTTAGCTGAAAAAATTGGGGAAGTAAAAAACTGGAAACAGATCGGTATATCGATTGTGACTGCTTTTGTGGGTGGGGTAATTGGTTGGTTGATTCGGGGAAAATAAAACTAGGCAATGTAACATAGTATTAAGCATTTGTATATTTTTATTAATTTTTATGGAACAGACAGCTTTAAATCTGATCGCGATTACCGTTTTTTCGATCACTCTTTCCGTATTTGTCACCCCTTTGCTGTCTATTTCGCCTTTTGTCCCCGCTTTGGCTACTTTTAGCCTCTTGGGATTAGTTACCGTTGATACTCTCACCTTTAATAACCGGGGCGTGACTTTACTACTGGATGCTCTTTCTCCTAGTAAACACCGTCAAAGAGTTATTTACCACGAAGCCGGACATTTTCTCACCGCTTATATTTTGGGTATTCCGATCGCCAGTTATAGTTTGACCGCTTGGGAAGCCTTTCGTCAAGGCCAAGAGGGAGTCGGCGGCGTTCAATTTGAATTAGCAGATTTAGGGCAAAAAGTCAAGAACTTTACCGATTTTCCTGCTTTTTTAGAGCGAATTTCTACGGTGTGGATGGCGGGAATTGCTGCCGAAACCTTAGTTTATGGTAAAGCGGCAGGGGGAGAAAGCGATCGATTTTATCTGCAATCGGCCTTAAAATTAGCGGGGGTTCCTGAGAATAATTATGCCCAAAAAGAGCGCTGGAGTTTATTACAGGCAAAAACTCTTTTAGAAAAACAACAGACTGCCTATCAAGCTTTAGTGATAGCTATGGAAAAAAGGGCCAGTGTGGAAGAATGCTGTCGGGTGATTAGTGAAAGTTTAGTATAACGGGAAAAGTAATCAGGGATAGATTTGATGATTTCCCCGTTAAATTATTTATGAATAATCAGAGCATTCAATCCGAGCAGCGATTAGCTTTAATTGTGCGCGGAGCAGTACAAGGAGTCGGTTTTCGTCCTTTTGTTTATCGATTAGCAACGGAATTAAACCTAACTGGTTGGGTTAATAATACAGCAGCGGGAGTTTTTATTGAAGTCGAGGGCAATCGAGACAAACTAGAAACTTTTTTGAATCGATTATCTTTAGAAAAACCCCCTCAATCGCTAATTGAAAATATTGAGACTCAATGGTTAAATACCGTCGGTTATCAAAACTTTAGCATACGCCGGAGCAGCGGCGGTGAAAAGAATACAATTGTTCTGCCCGATTTAGCCACTTGTCCCGATTGTTTAGCCGATATTTTTGACCCTAATAATCGTCGTTATCGCTATCCTTTTACTAACTGCACTAACTGCGGTCCTCGCTACAGTATCATCGAGAGTTTACCCTATGATCGCAGTGCCACAACTATGAGGGGTTTTAATCAGTGTCCCGAATGTCAAAGGGAATACGAAAACCCTCTGGATCGCCGTTTTCATGCCCAACCGAATGCCTGTCCTCGTTGCGGACCCCAAATTAGTCTTTTAGATAGTCAAGGCTCTGTATTAGCGGAAAAAGATCAAGCTTTAATCGCCACTGCTAGAGCAATTGAACAGGGAAAAATTATGGCGATAAAAGGATTAGGAGGATTTCACCTAGTTGTCGATGCAAGAAATACGGAAGCAGTGCAAAAATTGCGACAACGTAAACAGCGACCGGATAAGCCTTTTGCCGTGATGTATCCTAATCTTGAGTTAGTGAAAAAACATGGTTATGTATCTTCTTTAGAATCGCAATTATTGCAGTCTCCTGCAGCAGCAATTGTCCTGATTAAACAGCGAAAAAATGATATTTATGCTGCCGTTTCTCCGGGTAATCCCTATCTAGGAGTCATGTTACCCTATACTCCCCTACATCATCTTTTATTAGCAGAATTGGGCTTTCCTATTGTAGCAACCAGTGGTAATCTAGCCGATGAACCTATCTGTATTGAGGAAAAAGAAGCTTTAGAAAAATTAGGAAAAATTGCCGATTTATTTCTAGTTCATAATCGTCCCATCCTTCGACCAGTGGATGACTCTATTATCAGGGAAATGGCGGGAAAAGCGATGATTTTGCGGCGAGCGCGGGGATATGCTCCCTTTCCCGTTAAAGTTAATGAGGGAGATTTTCCCCCGATTCTGGCCGTGGGAAGTTATTTTAAAAATACCGTGGCTATCTACCAAAAAAATCAAGTTTTTATCAGTCAACATATAGGCGATTTAGATACAGTTAATGCCGTCAATCATTTTGAAAATATCCTCGATAGTTTAAAAAAATTATACGAGTTTGCACCCGAAGTTATTGCCTGTGATGCTCATCCTGAATATCTAGCAACCAAGTACGCTTATAGCTTAAATTTGCCCGTTATTCCCATTCAACACCATTACGCTCACGTTTTATCCTGCATGGCAGAACATCAGCTACAACCTCCAGTTTTAGGGGTTGCTTGGGATGGAACAGGATACGGTTTAGACGGCACAATTTGGGGGGGAGAATTTATCCATATTGCTGCCGATTCTTGGCAGCGAGTCGCCCATTTTAAACCCTGGCCATTACTGGGAGGAGAAAAAGCAGTTAAAGAACCCAGACGAGTGGCTTTAGGATTACTAGAAGTTATGGAAAATACTGATAGGATAAAATCAGCTTTTAGTGAACAGGAATGGTCGATTTTTAGGCAAATGTTAACAAAAAAAATTAATTGTCCTTTAACTTCTAGTGTCGGGCGTTTGTTTGATGGTGTGGCGGCGATTCTAGGTTTATGTTATCAATTAAGTTTTGAGGGACAGGCAGCAATGCAGTTAGAATTTGCTCTTGAAGGCATTAAAACCGAAGAATATTATCATTTTTCTTTATCCGCCGACTCCCCCATAGTTATTGATTGGAATCAGATAATTTTAGGAGTTGTTGAGGATTTAGAAAAACAAGTACAAATCGGCATAATTGCCGCTAAATTTCATAATAGTTTATATGAGATTATTGTAGAAATTGCTCAGAAAATAGGTAGAGAAAAAATTCTCCTGACGGGAGGCTGTTTTCAAAATCGTTATCTGACGGAAAGAACAATTAATCGCCTACAAGCTTCGGGATTTCAACCCTACTGGCAGCAAACTGTTCCCACTAATGATGGTGGTATTAGCCTTGGTCAAATTATCGGGGCCTGTTCTCAACTCAAACAGTTCTAGATAGGATAAAATTAACTTCTTGGTTAGGATAGGCAAGAGGCAATGGGTGCATCTCACATTTGCAAAAATACCGACAATCAGCAATTATCAGTGACCCTTAAATTATTACAGACATATCAGCAGCTGCCTGTAAGCATCCCACCGAAAAACTAATGCGCTCCAGGGTTTGGGTAGGGTTGATTCATGAATCAACCCTACTATAGAGTTCTTGCATAATTAATTTTTGAGAGTGCAAAAATGAGATGCACCCAGAGGCAAGAGGTAAGAGGTAGTTATAAGCGTTAAAGATAAACCACAGAGACACAAAGAATACAGAGAGCCGATTTTTTTCTAGACTGTTAAACGATGCCACTCAACGATTTTATTGCCTACTTTCAAAATGATTGCTTGACCTAAACCCAGTTCTTGTGTCACATTAACTAGATGGGCAAAATTTTGACGAGTGATTGCTAGTCCCTGCAAACAGGCTAGAAAATCGAGACAGAGAACCGTAGAAAATTCCCAAGTTTGCCGGTAAATACGGCAATTGTCCGGTAAAAAAGCCACAAGAGTGCGAAAATGACTCAAAGCGGCTTTCTCAAAATTGGCGCTAGTGCAGTCAAAAGACGAGTGCTGATAGCTCATAAAAACTTTGCCTGATAGGGAAAGAGCAGGGTTTCCCTCAGACTAGCACTTCCCTTCTGGGGATCACCTTCCCTTTAGAATTTCTCAATAGACTGGCAAATCCCCCCAGAGGAGTATCGTTACCCGCGAGCCAATTGCTAGAAGCTAGGTTTCTTCCCAGAGATAGTGTACTGTAGATATTGATGTCCTTCCTGCTGGCAAGATAACCTATAAATTTCCCCACTCGTCCCTAGCGATAAAAGGCTGTATTTAGTCAAAAATCAAGTGTTGACTTTGATGCCAAACTTGCCTAGTAAAAAATGATCACAGCCTCAAGTTGCCGCTTAACTAATTGACTACTTAACTGATAACTGGTAACTAAAATTATGAATAATGCAATTGTCAAACCGAGAGATGTACAAGTAGCACCGATCGCCGTCGATACTTTTGTCTTTCGTTCCCGCACTTGGGACCGGTTAAAATTCGAGATCGAATACGGATTACAAAAGGGAACCACCGCCAATAGTTATCTGATTAAAGGTGAAAAGGTCGCTCTTTTTGATCCACCGGGGGAATCATTCTCGGCTATATTTTTAGAGGCTTTAACTAAAAGAATCGATCCGAAAACTATTGATTATATTATCCTCGGTCACGTTAACCCCAATCGTGCCGTCACCCTCAAGGCACTTTTAGAAATCGCTCCTCAAGTCACTTTTGTTTGTTCTAATCCGGGGGCAATTTCCCTGAAAAAAATTCTCGAAACCGAAGCATTAAATCTGTTGGTTGTCAAGGGGGAAGAAATATTAAATTTAGGGGCAAACCATCAATTAGAATTTATCCCCACTCCTAACCCCAGATTTCCCGATCAACTCTGTACCTACGACAGCAAAACCGATATTCTCTACACCGATAAATTATTCGGAGCGCACGTTTGTGGCGACCAAATTTTTGATGAGGGTTGGAGCGTTTATAACGAAGATCGGCGTTATTATTTCGATTGTCTCATGGCTCCCTATGCCAGCCAAATTAGCAACGCTTTGGAGAAATTAGCCGCTAAATCGCCCTTATTTTATGCTGTTGGTCACGGTCCTCTGGTGCGTTACGCGATGCACGAATTGACCCTTTCCTATCAACAATGGTTAGCAGTACAAAAGTATCAAGAGTTGACAATCACCCTGATTTATGCCAGTGCCTACGGCAACACCGCCACCCTTGCTCAAGCGATCGCCATGGGGATCACGAAAGCGGGAGTAGCAGTGACGGCGATTAATGCCGAGTTCGCTGAACCGGACGAGATCAAAACGGCGATCGAAAAAAGTGTCGGTTTTATCTTTGGTTCCCCCACTTTGGGAGGACACGCACCGACTCCCATCCAAACCGCCTTGGGGATTACCCTAGCAAATGGCGATAAAAGCAAGCTGGTGGGGGTTTTTGGCTCCTACGGTTGGAGTGGGGAAGCGATCGATCTTTTGGAAGGTAAATTCCGGGATGGCGGTTATCGCTTCGGTTTTGAGCCAATTCGGGTTAAATTTAAGCCCACGGAGGCAATTTTAAAGACCTGTGAGGAAGCGGGAACCGATTTCGCTCAAGCAGTCAAAAAAGCTCGCAAAAGCAGACAACCGAAAACTAATGTTAACCAATCCCAAAGCGATCGGCGATCGCAGGCGCTGGGCCGTTTGGTGGGTTCTCTCTGTATCGTCACCTGCGAATTGGGAGAATTGCGCGGCGCCATGTTAGCCTCTTGGGTGTCGCAAGCGACGTTTACCCCCCCCGGATTGACTATTGCCGTGGCGAAAGAACGAGCGATCGAGTCTCTGCTTTATAGCGGTACGCCTTTTGTCCTTAATATCCTCCAAGAAGGACAACATATAGCTTTAATGAAGCATTTTCTTAAACCTTTTACTCCAGGAGAAGATCGTTTCGCTAATATCGAAACCACTAAAGCTGAGAACGGTGGGCCGATTCTGGCCGAAGCGCTCGCTTATCTGGAATGTCGGGTGGAACAACGAATGGAGTGCGGTGATCATTGGTTGATTTATGCGATCGCAGAAAAAGGCAGGGTTTTACACCAAGGTTTAACCGCCATCCATCATCGCAAATCTGGCAGTTATTATTAACTCATGGTGACGGGCAAGGGATCGCAAAAAACAAGGGTTTCGGCTGATCCCGAAAGTGAACAATACTCTCCCCTATCCTTCTGCTACTGTTTGTAAAACAAGATCGATAAATTTCTGGCTGTAGTATATGCCTTGTTGTTGCATCGTTTCTATGTAAGGTTTGACTGCAGCGATCTTTCCCAACTGTTTTGCTTTAATTAAAATACCGATCGAACCTGTAATTGGAATATTGAGAGATTTACACACCTGACGAGCAGCTAATTCATCGATAAGCACTAAAGAGGCTTTTTGTTCTAGTGCAAGGACGATGACTTCTGATTCTCCTCGATCTAGAGTCGGTAATAGTAAGGAAACCTGCTGTTGAGAGGCGATTTCTCGGACAGAAATCCACTGTTCTCGTAATAGATCGATCGAGCCAGTTTTGTCTTGATCGTAAGTGCTGATTTCAAGAGCTACCGCCTTAGGAATAATGATGCTTTTAACTATTTCTTGTAAAAGACCGAGTTGACCAATTCGCGCAAAAGCGATGAGGGGAGTAGCGTTACTTACAATCATCAGGCTCCAGTTTTTCTATTCCCTTTAATTCAACCGCTAACGCCGATTCGTCATAATCAAACAATACAATCCCTTTTTTAGACAAAATATCCATAAATTCTAGGCGATTAATTCTCGCTAATTCCGCCGCTTTTCCTAAAGAAAGTCGCTTTTCTTGAAAATAATAAATAGCGGCCAGAAGTTTAATTTCTTGACCGAGTTCATCAATTCCTATTTTTAAAGCGGCAAGAACATCGGGAGAAAATTCTAGATTTAATATTTCATTTTTCATTCTAAGTACCTAGTTAAAAATAAAGTTATAGTCATTTCAGATAAGTCTGATACACTCTAGACCAGTTAAACCCTTATTAACTCTAGCATTGATATTCTCAATCTTAATTGAAATGACTATAACTTTAGAGACAAGAGAACTCCGGAACAGGGAACAGAAGGGTTTCTGACTTTTTTTAAGATGCCTCTTAATTATTACAGCTTACAGCGTTTCTCATAAAGATGAAGTATAATCTGATTTGGCATCGTCTCCTGACTCCTGATTGAGGTGATTAAACCGCACAGTGCGCTATTATAGCAGCGGGCAGAAGGAAGAAGGAAAATCCTTGCCAGAACTGAATTTTAGCGATTTAGGTTGTCCTAACTAACTCGTTCTCTGCTATAAGTCTTATTAAGGGGGTGTTAGACCGATGCAGGTGAGATAGTGGCAGCAATTCTCATTTTGAAACGATTTTGCGTTGTTTCAGCGATCTAGAGATTCGTTAAGAATTATTAACCCCTCTGGGTGCAAGGGTTTTAATGTCATGAAACCTTAAAATGAGAATTGCTGATAATACCTCCCATCGACTCTACCCACTTTATATCCATTTTGTCCTTAATATCCTCCAAGAAGGACAACATATAGCTTTAATGAAGCATTTTCTCAAACGTTTTACTCCAGGAGAAGATCGTTTCGCTAATATCGAAACCACTAAAGCTGAGAACGGTGGGCTGATTTTGGCCGAAGCGCTCGCTTATCTGGAATGTCGGGTAGAACAACGAATGGAGTGCGGTGATCATTGGTTGATTTATGCGATCGCAGAAAAAGGTAAGGTTTTACACCAAGGTTTAACCGCCATCCATCATCGCAAATCTGGCAGTTATTATTAATTTGTCGTTATGATCATTTCAGGGGGTGTTTTCAGGCAGGATAACGCACCCTGATTGGTCTAATCTAATACTAAATCAGGCTACATATCAGGATAGACACTCCCGCAAGTGCAGTGACTCTTAAATTATTACAGATGTATCAGCGGCTGCGTGTAAGCATCCCACCGAAAAACTAATGCGCGGGGGGTTTGGGGGCGGCGCCACGCCCCCAACGGGGGGTTTGGGGGGTAGAACCCCCCAAAGGCTTGGATTGAGTGATAAAATCGCAAGTAATACGGCCATCCGTTGAGTATAAGCTACATATCAGGAGAGGCACTCATGCAAAAGGGGGAATAAATAATCAGTTTTTAATAACCAGATTTAGTATAAAAATATATTCTTATGAAAAGCATTGTTTTAATTGTTGGCTTTGAAACCTTTAACACCAATTTATATCGGCAATCGGGCCTGTTGGCTAGTTCTAAATGTCCCGATTTAGAAGTAAAAGTATTCAGCGATAAATCCTTGACTAGCGAACCGGAAATAGTCGAGCAAGCTTTAGCCAATGCCGACGTTTTTTTTGCTAGTTTGATCTTCGATTACGATCAAGTTACTTGGCTGCGGCAACGAGCGGCAGAGATTCCGATTCGCTTAGTTTTTGAGTCTGCTTTAGAGTTAATGAGTTTAACCCGTTTGGGAGAATTTGCCATCGGGGATAAACCAAAAGGAATGCCAAAACCAATTCAATTTATCTTAAGTAAATTTTCCAGTGGCAAGGAAGAAGATAAGTTAGCCGGTTATCTCAGTTTCCTCAAAACTGGTCCGAAACTGCTGAAATTTATTCCCGCTAAAAAAGTTCAAGATTTGCGTAATTGGTTAATTATTTACGGTTATTGGAATGCGGGAGGAACCGAAAATGTTGCCGCTATGTGTTGGGTAATTGCCCAAAAATATCTAGGATTAAAAGTACGGGAAATACCCGAAGTTATCGAAACTCCCAATAAGGGACTATTACACCCCGATTATCAGGGTTATTTTCTCACTCCCCAAGAATATTTGACTTGGTATAAAAAAAATAAATCTCTTGATAAACCAGTGGTGGCACTGCTGCTTTATCGGAAGCACGTTATCAGTAAACTACCCTATATTAATCAATTAATCCGTCATTTTGAAACGGCTAATTTAATTCCCCTACCCGTGTTTATTAACGGAGTAGAAGGCCATACAATTGTTCGGGATTGGTTAACCACAGACTACGAAATTCAGCAAAGAAAAAAAGGAATCATTGAAACTCCTTCTTTAAGTGAAGATGCGGTGACAGTAGATGCAATTGTCTCGACGATTGGCTTTCCTTTGGTGGGGGGTCCTGCGGGTTCTATGGAAGCAGGAAGACAGGTAGAAGTGGCTAAACGAATTCTGTCCGCTAAAAATATTCCTTATCTTATCGCTGCCCCTTTATTGATTCAAGATATTTATTCTTGGACAAGACAGGGAATCGGTGGTTTACAGAGTGTGGTTCTATACGCTTTACCGGAATTAGATGGAGCAATTGATACAATTCCTCTGGGGGGATTAGTGGGGGAAACTATATATTTAATCCCCGAAAGATTACAGCGTTTAACTGGACGTTTAAACAGTTGGATTAAGTTACATAAAACCCCTCCGCAAGAACGGAAAATAGCCATCATTCTCTATGGATTTCCCCCGGGTTATGGGGCAGTTGGTACGGCTGCTTTGTTAAATGTTCCCCGGAGTTTAGTTAAGTTTTTACAAGCTTTACAAGCGCAGGGTTATAATGTGGGAACAATTCCCGAAGACGGGGAAGAAATTATTCAAAAAGTTAAATTTGCCGATGATGAAAATCTCTCTAAACAAAATCGTTTATCGATAGAAACTTTAGAAAATTGGCTAGGTTATCTGTTAACTTCTCGCATTGAAAAACACTGGAAATCTCTGAAAGATGCGGGGATAAAAACTATTGGCGATCAGTATCATTTAGGGGGTATTGAGTTAGGTAATATCTGGATTGGAGTGCAGCCACCTTTAGGAATTGCTGGGGATCCGATGCGGTTAATGTTTGAAAAAGATTTAACTCCTCACCCTCAGTATGCAGCCTTTTATCAGTGGTTGCAAAAAGATTTTAAGACCGATGCTATCGTTCATTTTGGTATGCACGGAACCGTCGAATGGCTGCCCGGTTCACCCCTAGGAAATACCAGTTATTCTTGGTCAGATATTTTATTAGGAGATTTACCGAATTTATATATTTATGCCGCTAATAATCCCTCGGAATCTATCCTAGCTAAACGTCGCGGTTATGGGGTGTTAATTTCCCATAATGTGCCTCCCTACGGACGAGCGGGATTATATAAAGAATTGATGATTTTGCGAGATTTGATTGCCGAGTTTCGAGAAAATCCTGAGAAAAATTACGCTTTAAGAGATAGTATCCTGCAAAAGATTATTGATACAGGTATCTCTAAAGATTGTCCTTTTCTGGAAGCAGAAAAACAGGGAATAGAATTCACTTTAGAAAATGCCAAATTATTTAGCCGCTATGCACTAACCGATTATTTTGTCAAGGTGTATAATTACTTACAAATCGTCGAACAAAGACTATTTTCTTCGGGTTTACACACCCTAGGAACTGCTCCCAATCAGGAAGAATTAAAAGGTTATCTTGACGCTTATTTCACAGATTTATCTGAGCGAGAATTTCAGCAAATTATCGCTGACGAAGCAACCAATGAAAAGCTTAAAGAAGGCATTGCTATTAAAAATTTATTAGGACAAAATAGCGAAGAATTAACTAATCTTTTGCGGGGATTAAATGGGGAATATGTACCACCGGCACCGGGGGGTGATTTACTCCGGGATGGTGCGGGAGTTTTACCCACAGGACGCAATATACACGCTTTGGATCCCTACCGGATGCCTTCCCCCGCAGCCTACACTCGCGGACGAGAAATCGCCAAAAAACTGCTACAACAAAACTTAACCGAAAAAGGAAAATATCCCGAAACTGTAGCAGTTTTACTCTGGGGATTAGATGTGATTAAAACTAAGGGTGAATCCCTGGGTATTCTCTTAGAATTAGTCGGTGCGGAACCAGTGAAAGAGGGGACAGGAAGAATTGTCAGGTATGAATTAAAACCTCTAGGAGAAATTGGACACCCGCGCATCGATATTTTGGCTAATTTATCGGGAATTTTTCGCGATACTTTTATCAATATTATCGAGTTATTGGATGATTTAATGCAGCGGGCAGCTGAGATAGAAGAATCGGAAAATGATAATTATATCCGTAAGCACTATTTAGCCTTAAAAAGTCAAGGAATTGACAATGCCAGCGCTCGTTTATTTTCCAATCCTGCTGGGGATTTTGGCTCTTTAGTTAATGACCAAGTAGTGGAGGGAAATTGGGACAATGACAACGAATTAGCGAAAACTTGGGAAAAGCGTAATGTTTTTAGTTATGGTCGTCAAGATAAGGGACAAGCGCGGCCAGAAGTGCTACAACAGTTATTAAAAACCAGTGAAAGTATTATCCAAGAAATTGACTCGGTAGAATACGGTTTAACCGATATTCAGGAATACTACGGCAATACAGGAGGATTAAAATTAGCCGCAGAAAAACAAAGCGGTAAACGGGTGATGACGAGTTTTGTCGAGAGTTTTTCCAATGATACAACTCCCCGCAAATTAGAGGAGGTTTTGCGCTTAGAATACCGCAGTAAATTACTCAATCCTAAATGGGCCAATGCCATGGTTAATCAAGGTTCCGGTGGGGCCTACGAAATCTCCCAAAGAATGACCGCTTTAATTGGTTGGGGCGGTACGGCTAATTTTAGTGACGATTGGGTGTATGATCAGGCAGCCGATACCTACGCTTTTGATACAGAAATGGCGGAAAAATTGCGTCAAGCTAATCCCGAAGCTTTCCGTAATATTGTCGGTAGAATGTTAGAAGCACAGGGTCGCGGTTTTTGGCAAGCAGACCCCGACAAATTAGAGAAATTACAGGAATTATATCAATTGACCGATGAAAAATTAGAAGGGGTTACTTAGGTTTTTTAGGCTGCATCTCATTTTTGTCAATCTACCAAGTTGGGATTTTTACGGGGACACTCTCGGCTAAAATCGGTCATTACTTCCGATTTTACCACTCAATCCAAGCCTTTGGGGGGTTCTACCCCCCAAACCCCCCGTTGGGGGCGTGGCGCCGCCCCCAAACCCCCCGCGCATTAGTTTTTCGGTGGGATGCTTACACGCAGCCGCTGACCCATCTGTAATAATTTAAGAGTCACTGATAATTGCTGATTGTCGGTATTTCTGCAAATGTGAGATGCACCCGGGTTTTCATCGCAACAGGGAATCCTGATGATAATCTGATTTTCCTCCTGTTTTACTCAGCAGACGGATATTTTCAATCAGGATTGATTTTTCTAACGCTTTAGCCATATCGTATAAAGTCAAGGCTGCCACAGATACCGCCGTTAAAGCCTCCATTTCTACACCGGTTTCCGATTTTGTCACCACTTCTGCCCGAATTTCGTAGCCGGGTAACTCTGCTTTCGGGATAATCTGAACATTGATTTTTTGCAGGGGTAAGGGATGGCAAAGGGGAATTAAGGAGGAAGTTTGTTTGGCCGCCATAATTCCCGCTAGTCTGGCCGTCCCTAAAACGTCACCTTTAGGCGCATTTCCCTGTTCTATGGCTTCAAAAGTCGTTTTTAGCATTCTCACTTGTCCTAGGGCGATAGCAGTGCGTTTAGTGGGCATTTTCTCCGATACATCCACCATCTGGGCCTCGCCTTGGCTGTCGAGATGACATAATTTTTCTTTACCCTCTTGCGTCATTGAATGAACCTGTGCTATAGTAGTTTACTGTTGAGAAAAACAAGGGCTTGTAGCTTAGTGGATTAGAGCGTGTGGCTACGGACCACAAGGTCGGGAGTTCGAGTCTCTCCAAGCCCGTTACATACAATGGCATATACTACAGGAATTAGGAACCTATGGTTCCTAATTCCTTTGGTTTTTTGCCCCATCTTCCCACTTTCCTATACTTTTTAAACAGGATTTAGTATCATCAGCCAGTTTTGCTGGAGTATTTTTTACCCTCAAACAGTGAAAGAAACTAAACTTTTAGGATTGTATAATACTAAATCTGGTTATTAAAAACTGATTATTTATTCCCCCTTTTGCCTTTTGCCTCTTGCCTTTTGCCTGTCCTTATAAGTAACCTATGCTCAACGGATTTAGTATAATATGAATTCTCCTGCACCTGTGCCGACACCCTTTCAAGTTGCTTTAGAGCGTTACCAGAATGCTCTAAATTATTTAGATACTTCTCATAATAAATCTCTGAAAAAAGCACAGGCTTTAGAAATTATTGCCGCCAGAGATGCTCTTCATAAACAAATGGAAGCTGAGGCGGAAATTTCCGTTGATATGTCGTTAAAATTAATCGAACAAGATAATAGATTAAAACAGAAAAGTTACAAAATTACTCAAGTTCTTGACTTAGCTGAATATCGGGAGACTTTACCTATTTCTGCTCAAGCTTGGTGGTGGCATTTAGAAAGCAGGGAATCTCTGCATCCTTGCAATCGCTTTGATTGGCTATTGAGAAGCGGTAAGCTGGTTTTATTAGGGGTTAATTTTACATTAATCGGAACGATTGCTACTCGGTTTCTTGGTGGTGGCTCAGGTTTGCTAGAAGTAGGGGGTGTGATATTTTCGACTTTTATTTCTTTGTTACAGGCTCAAAATGCGCTGACACAGGAGCGACAAAAGAGTTTTGTTAAGTTAATGAAATTTCTGAGGATTGCTGAATATTGGCATGAAAAAGTACAGTTTTTGGTAACAGTAATAATTTTTGCCTTACTATTAAGCATTTGGTTACATTTCTCTTGGTTTTCTGAGCTTTATAAGCAAGAAGGCAACCGTTTACAATCTCCTCCGCCAGCAAGTCAAGAATTTCCTAATTTAGCTTCAGCCGAAGAGAAGTATTTAAAAGCAATTGAGTTAGATCCAGATAATCTAGATGCTCATTATAAGTTAGCAACACTTTATGAAGAGTTACAGGATTTGACTAATGGGAAAAAACACTATTTAATTGCGGCAAAAGGTGGTTTTATAGATGCTTATAATAATCTCGCTTATTGGTATCTGCGAGATAATAAGAATGCAGAAGCGGTAGAGTTACTGGAAAAAGCTAAGAGATTATTAGCAGAAAAAGATGAAAAACTAGACCAATTTACTGAAGAGGAGAAACGCAATTTAGCAGTACAAAAATATAGTATTTATAAAAATCTAGGCTGGGCCAGATTTAAGCAAAATCGCAGTGAAGATGCAGTTCCTAATCTTTTAGTTGCTATTGGTATCGCTGAAAATCCAGCTTATCAGAAATTTATCCGCAATCCCGGTGCTGCTTTTTGTATTTATGCTCAACTTTTAGAAAAAGAAGACAAGAAATTATCTCAGGAAAATTGGCGTAAATGTCTTAAATTAGCCGAAGGGAGGGAAATTAATACGGAGGAGGAGCAATGGTTATATGAAGCGAGGAAAAAAATTAAAGTGAAGTAAAGTTTACTGACTATTCTCTGAGTAATGCGCTAAATCCTTCTTGCTGAAAATGCTTATCAAAGGTTAATATTTCAGAGATTTCCAGTTGTCTCATAATCTGCATGGAAGCACAATCAGTTAAACTGTATCCTTTATCTAATCGTCTTTGGTAAAAATCAAAAGCCTGCTGAAATTGTTCACTGGTTTGGGGAATGATTTCTATAGTAGAATCGTTTTTCAAATCGTTGGTTAAGTTAATAGCAGATTGGCGTAGATAATCTCCTCTTCCTGACAATGCGTTAAGTAATTCTGTCAAAATCATTTCGCTAGTAATTCCTGTAAATTTTCCTAGTCTTACTGTCATTAGTGTGGCAAGTTCATGGAGATTGTCTCTATAATCAGCGAGTGCTTGCAAATAGGATGTATCTAAGAAAATTTTTCTCATTCTTCCTCATCTTCTCTTGGTGCGCCGTACATATAGTGTTCAAAATTACGCGCAAAGTCTGTAGGTAAGTGTTTTCGCCATTCTGACTGGGGAACAAGTGCGCCAATTTCTGCAATTCTTTGCCAAAAAGGTTTTTTGCGGAATTCGGGATCAGCTTGAAGTTGAGCGAATTTTGCTTGTAATTCAGCTATTGTCGGAAGTTCCTCTATTGTCGGAATTTCTTCTGTGCGAGTGGGATTGTTTGGGGGATTCATAATCATTTAGTGGGATTGGTTTACTACATATATTATAACTTTGAATTGACGTTAGTTCTGTGTTTGTTATTTTTCCTCATCTTCTCTTGGTGCGCCGTACATATAATGTTCCGCGTTACGCGCAAAGTCTCTGGGAAAGTGTTTTCGCCATTCTGATTGGGGAACAACGTTACCAATTTCTATAATTTTTTGCCAAAAAGGTTTTGCTAAAAATTCTGGGTCATTTTCTAGTGCATCCCATTTAGCATCGAGTTCTTCCATTGATAACTCAGGCTCTTCGGATGTGTTAGAGGTTGAATGATTGTTTAAGTTAGTCATGATTAAAGTTTCCTTAGTGATAATAGGTTACTTTTATTATAGCATTTTCAAGTTGGATTGAGGTACGGAGATTATCGAGGGGAATTAACCACAGAGACACAGAGGACAGGGAGATTATTTGCCAATGTTATAATTTATAATGATGATGGCAAGAGAGCCGAATGTTTAACTGAAAGCTTGACATTATTTTATGTACAGACTATATTATATTTATGGAATAGAATATTATATTTGATCCAGATTTTAGGTTCTGGTTTTATCAACAAGAACAGGGACTTCAAAATGAAGTATTTGCTGTTTTAACTGTATTGATGAAACTTAAACCAGCACTGGGGAGACCACGAGTTGATACCATTGAAGGAGCTTCTTTTAAGAATATGAAAGAGCTTCGTATTCAGTATAAAGGTGAACCTTGGCGTGTTTTATTTGCCTTTGATCCTCATCGACAAGCAATTTTACTTGTTGGGGGGAACAAGTCAGGTAACAAAAGATGGTACAAAGAAAATATTCCTATAGCAGATCAACGTTATCAAAAATATCTGGAAAAACTTAAGGAAGAAAAGTCATGAAAGAATATACCAACTTCTCGGAAGAATTTAATAAACTTTGTGGAGAACGACAAGCAATTATTAAAGCAAGAGCTTCCCAAATTTATCTGGAGGAACTTACGCTTAAGTATTTGCAGGAAAAACTAGGTTTATCTTTATCAGAATTGGCAGAGCATCTTGAAGTACAGCAATCAATAGTACCTAAACTTAAACAAGAGCAAAATCTAGAGCTAAATACACTGCGCGAAGTAGTTAACGCCTTAGGTGGAACTGTCGAAATTATTGTCAAAATTCCCAACAAAGAACCTATAATTATTAGTGACTATTCAGAAACGAAGTGTAATTAACCACAGAGACACAGAGGACAGGGAGATTATTTGCCAATGTTATAATTTGTACTCAATAATAAAGGTGTTCGCTTTTGGAACACAATATTTAAGATGGAATTAACGGGAAGACTCCATGAACGCTATAAAGCAAAAATCTTAAATTGATAAAAGTCTAATCCGAAAAATACGATCTGTCACTGACACAATTGCTCCCGTCTTTAATGCTTTTGTACAATCTCGTAAAACTATAGTTAAACGCTGATTAATTAGATTGTAGTTTTCATTGCCTAAACGGAATAGGATGACACTTGGTAAATTATCACCACTAATAGCGAGAAGTTGAGAAAAATCTAGATCGACAGTTAAAATTATCCGCTTTTCTCTTTTTGCTTTGGCAAGAATTTCCTGATCAGATAAAGTTTGTAAGCCTTCATCTCGAAGATGAACGACATCATAACCTTGTTCTCTTAACCATGAGACTGTACGCAGATAAATCCCCATATCGGCTAGAAACTCTATCTCCATTGCTCGATTAATTCAAAATGATGAACTTGTTCTCTGGCTAACCAAGAAGCATATAATAAACATTGGTGAATATCTTCTCTTTCTAGGTCAGGGTATTCCTCTAATATTTCCTCTATCGGCTTTTCGTTAGCAAGTAGATTAAGAATTAAAGAAACAGGAATACGCATTCCTCGAATACAGGCTTGACCTGCCATAATTTTGGAGTTAAAAGTAATTCGGTCTAATTGTTTTAAGGTCATATAGTTTCCAGAAATATGAAGATGATACCTGTGGTAATTTTATTATAGCTAATTCTATAGTTGCGAGTGGAAGTGGGAAATTACTCCTTCAGTGAGGGTGCAAAGCTTGTCTCCAACCCCGTAGGGAAGATTAGGGAATGGTGAGGTTTTAAGTTGTAGTAGTATAGTATAACAAGTTAGACGAGAAAACGGGTTTTTTGAAAAAACCCGTTTTCTGAAATCAATAGTTTGAAAAAAACCGTTTTCTGAAATCGTAAAACTGAGAGCCATGATTTTACCTAATCCAGACATATCATCCACACCGCTCGATGTATTTATTTCTTACTCTCACCGGGATGAGAAACTGCGGGAAACTTTGGGACTTCACCTCGCGTCATTACAAAGACAGGGAGTGATTAAATCATGGCACGATCGCAAAATTAGTGCTGGAACAGAGTGGAGACAAGCCATTGATGAAAATCTCAATTCAGCCGAGATTATTCTGTTGTTGATTAGTGAAAACTTTATCGCTTCTGACTACTGTTATGATCTTGAAATGGAACGGGCGATCGCACGGCATGATGCGGGGGAGGCGCGGGTGATTCCGATTATTTTGAAGCCGGTGGATTGGAGTGGTGCGCCTTTTGGTAAGTTGCAAGCTTTGCCAAAAAATGCCAAGCCTGTGACGACTTGGAGTAATCGGGGTGAGGCGTTTTTAAATATTGCTGAGGGGATTCGGCAGGCGGCAATGGAAATGGCGACAGTGTTAACTGACAAACAGCCCACTGTCTTGCCAGAGCCGCAACAATCCGCAAAAGCCACTGAGATGCCAACGCAATCGGAACCCCTCAAGCCAACAGTTACTCCAGACAAGATACAACAGGAAATTAGCTTGGAATCTCCAGAAGGACAAGTTAGCATTGACTCTCGCTTTTATATTACTTCCCCTTACGAAGAACGGTGCTATGAGGAAATTCAAAGGCCTGGCTCCCTGATTCGGATTAAATCGCCCCACAATATGGGCAAATCGTCCCTGATGGCGAAGGTACTTGCCCAAGCATCTCAACTAGGCTATCGTGCGGTAACGATCGATCTGGAACAGACCAATCAAAAGTTCTTTGACGATCTCGACAAGTTCATGCAGTGGTTTTGTGCGTCGGTGGGTAAACCACTGGGAGTAAGGGTCAAGATTGAAGAGTATTGGGATGATATTTTTGGAGCGAACGATAACAGTACGGATTATTTTGAGAAGTATTTATTAGAGGGGGACGATCGCCCGTTAGTGTTGGCGATCGATAACTTTGATCGCATCTTTAAATACGCAGATATCGAGACGGATTTATGCGGATTATTGCGCGGCTGGCATGAAAGTTCCAAGATTAAAAAACTGTGGCAGAAATTGCGGCTGATCATCGTCCATTCTCAAGAGTCCTATGCCCAACGGGATATCAATCAATCGCCTTTTAATGTGGGGTTGCCCATCGAATTGGGAGAGTTTACGCCTGAACAGGTACAGGAGTTGGTAGCACGGCACGGATTAACTTGGACAGAGGGGGAACTCGAACAATTTATGGGGTTAATTGGAGGGCATCCCTACATGGTGCGCTCGGCACTCTATCACATTGCAGCGGGGTATCTTTCTTTGGCGGAATTTTTGCGGACGGCTCCCACAGAAGCGGGAATTTACAGCGATTATCTGCGGGGACATTTGAAGACTTTGGAAGATTATCCTGAACTGGGGGCAGCCATGAAATTGGTTATTACTTCTGAAGCGCCGGTACGTTTGCGGTCTGAGGAGTCGTTTAAACTGGACAGTATGGGATTAGTGGTGCGGGTTGATAATAATGTGAAACCTCGCTGCGATCTTTATCGTCAGTATTTTTGCGATCGCTTGGAAGGAAATTAAATAAAAACACTTTATTGTAAACTAGATTTGGCGATTAGAGATGTGATTTATAATTCATTTTTTGAAGAGCCAATCGGACAAATTTTAATCGAAGATGAAAATCTCAAGTTTATTGTTTTTGATGCTGAAAAGGAGGTCATTTCGCAATGGAAAAATTAGATCAGTATCGTCATATTATTAAATCGGTTTTGATTCCTTATACTGAAATCCCTTATTCTCACGGCGAATTGATTTGTAAGCCGATTTTTGATGAAGTTCGAGATAGCTATCTTTTGATGACGCTCGGATGGGATCGCAAAACTCGCGTGCATGGCTGTTTAATTCATTTGGATATTATCAACGAGAAAATCTGGGTACAACGAGATGAAACCGAAGACGGAGTAACCCATGAGCTAGTGGCAGCGGGTGTTCCCCAGCAGGATATTGTCCTCGCTTTTCATCCGGCGGATGTACGCGGTTACACGGGCTACGCGATCGCCTAACCTCTTAGAAAACGGGTTTCTTAAAGAAATCCGTTTTCTGGGACATATTTTTAGCAATTTGGTATCAGATGACAAACCCAACTTCCTCGACTCCTTTTAGCTATCAAGTAGGCGGGAGCTTACCTGCCGAATATCGTGGGTATGTAGAGCGACAGGCCGATCGCGAATTGTACGATCGCCTGAAATCAGGAGAATATTGTTTTGTCTTTAACTCGCGGCAGATGGGCAAGTCTAGTTTGCGGGTGCGGGTGATGCAGAAGTTAGCGGCAGAGGGGGTGGCTTGTGCGGTCATTGACCCGCAAACCCGGGGAACCAGTTTGAGCGAGGATCAGTGGTATGCCGGAACCATAAAACGCTTGATCGATGATTTGCATTTACAAGAGAAAATCGATTTTTCGAGTTGGTGGAAGGATCTGGCGGCTCAGTCGATTTCGGCGGTCGAACGCTTTACTTATTTTATCGATCGCGTATTGCTGGCAGAACTCTCGCAAGATGTCGTCATTTTTGTCGAAGAAATTGATAACCTGCTCAGTCTCAAGTTTGATACCGATGGTTTTTTCATTCTGATTCGCTCTTTCTTTGAGCGGCGGGCGGAAGATCTGCGTTATCGGCGGCTGACTTTTGCGTTTTTAGGGGTGGCAACACCTTCCGATCTGATTGTCAGTAAGCATAGTTTGGCGTTTAATATCGGTCGGGCGGTGGAGATGAGTGGCTTTCAACTCCAGGAAGCTCAACCGTTGATGCAGGGTTTGGTGGGCAAGGTGGACGATCCGCAGGCGGTGCTGCAAGCGGTGTTGTATTGGACGGGGGGACAGCCGTTTTTGACGCAGCGGGTCTTGAATTTGGTAGTGCAGGAGGCAGATTTGCGCCTATCGCCCCCAGATTTGGTGGCGCAGGTGGTGACGAGCCAGCTTATCGATAATTGGGAGGCGCAGGACGTGCCGCCGCATTTGAAAACGATACGAGACAGGATTTTACGCAGTGACGAACGGCTGCGGGGGCGACTGCTAGGGATTTATCAGCAAGTTTTGGATGCTGAACCCCCCCCTCTCCCCATCCCCCCCCTCTCCCCATCCCCGCCTCTCAAGGAAGGGGGGATCATTGCCGATGAGAGCTACGAGCAAATACAACTGCGGCTGACGGGTTTGGTGGTGAAGCGAGAGGGCAGGTTGAAAGTCTATAACCCCATCTACGCGCAGGTGTTTAATGGGCAGTGGGTGGCTCGCGCTTTGGCGGATTTGCGTCCGGGGTTTTATGGGGAGGCGTTTAAGGCTTGGCAGGAGGCACAAGAGGAGCAGAAAGAGTCGTTTTTGTTGCGGGGACAGGCGTTAAGAGATGCGGAGACTTGGGCAAAAGGAAAGCGTTTGAGTAAAGAAGATGAACGCTTTTTAGATGATAGCCAGGATGTCGAAAAACGGGATATGGAAAGGCGATTGGCGGCGGAAACGGAAGCGAATCAGATTTTGACGGCGGCGAGGGAACAGGCGGAATCGCAATTAGAGACAGCGAACCAAGAATTATTAGAAACAAGGGAGGAATCCGATAGAATCATCAAAAAAGCCAATCGACGGAATAAGCTTAGTTTGTTGGGGGCATTGGGAGCTATTGCCATTGCTGCTATTGCCGTTCCTATTTCGATAAAGGCGGTAGATGATTTGAAAATAGCACGGCAGGATGTACAAGAAATGGAGAGAGAGAAAAAACAACTTGAACAAGATAAAGACCAACTTAATAAGGATAAAATCAGTCTCAATCGCAGTTTAGCGCAAACTAAAATTAACGAAAAGAAGGCGAACGATAATCTCAAAAGAGCCCATCTAAACACGAGAAAAGCACAAGAAAAGTATCTGCAAGCGCAGACAAAAGAAAGAGCCGCCCAACAGCAATACCAACAGGCTCAGGAACAAGTGCAGAAAGCAACGCTTCAGTTAAGTCAAGTAAATCAGGACAAAATTCAAGCAGAAGAGGCAACGGCGGCTGCCAAAGAGCAATTACAATTAGCCACTACCCAAAAGCTACAAGCTGAAACTGCTGCCAAAATTGCTAAAGCGGCTGTGGACAAAGCCAAAACTACCTTAGCCGCAGCAGAACGCGATCAAAATACGATCCTAGCCGTCAATAGACTGGAAAAAGCAGGACAGGCATCGCTCAATCGCGCCCAATATGAACAGGTACGGGGATTAGTGGATGCAATGCGCGTGGGTGAAGAGGCGCAACAGTTGGTGCAAACCCAGGGGCAAAAGGGCTTTGCCGCCAGCCCCATCTATACCCTCCAGACTATTTTGGATCAGGTCGAGAATCGGGCGATTAAGCCCTGGCAGCATCAAACCCTATTGGCGCATGAAGGCACTGTCTGGACGGCGGCGTTTAGCCCCGATGGACAACGCATCGTCACGTCTGACGGGACGGCGAGGGTGTGGGATGCCCAGACGGGGAGCCAACTTGCCCTACTTTCCGGGGTCGAGGCGGCGGCCTTTAGCCCCGATGGACAACGCCTCGTCACCGCCTCATCTGACGGGACGGCGAGGGTGTGGGATGCCAAAACAGGGAGCCAACTTGCCCTACTTTCCGGGGTCGAGGCGGCGGCCTTTAGCCCCGATGGACAACGCATCGTCACCGCCTCAGCTGACACGACAGCGAGGGTGTGGGATGCCCAGACGGGGAGGCAACTTGCCCTACTTTCCGGTCATGAAGACAGGGTCTATACGGCGGCATTTAGCCCCGATGGACAACGCATCGTCACCGCCTCAGCTGACAAGACGGCGAGGGTGTGGTCTGCCAAGACAGGGAGCGAAATTGCCCTACTTTCCGGTCATGAAGATGTGGTCAGAGCGGCGGCGTTTAGCCCCGATGGACAACGTATCGTCACCGCCTCAGTTGACGAGACGGCGAGGGTGTGGGATGCCAAGACAGGGAGCCAACTTGCCTTACTTTCCGGTGTCACAGTGGCGGCGTTTAGCCCCGATGGTCAACGCATCGTCGCCTCATCCTTGTATAGCAAGACGGTGAGGGTTTGGGATGCCAAGACGGGGAGGCAACTTGCCCTACTTTTCGGTCATGAAGACAGGGTCACAGCGGCGGCGTTTAGCCCCGATGGACAACGCATCGTCACCGCCTCTTGGGACAAGACGGCGAGAGTGTGGGATGCCAAAACAGGGAGCCAACTTGCCCTACTTTCCGTTCATGAATTCACTGTCACAGTGGCGGCGTTTAGTCCCGATGGACAACGCATCGTCACCGCCTCAGCTGACAAGACAGCGAGGGTGTGGTCTGCCCAGACGGGGAGCCAACTTGCCCTACTTTCCGGTCATGAAGACAGGGTCACAGCGGCGGCGTTTAGTCCCGATGGTCAACGCATCGTCGCCTCATCCTTGTATGACAAGACAGCGAGGGTGTGGTCTGCCAAGACGGGGAGCCAACTTGCCCTACTTTCCGGTCATGAATCCTGGGTCAATGTGGCGGCGTTTAGTCCCGATGGACAACGCATCGTCACCGCCTCAGCTGACACGACGGCGAGGGTGTGGTCTGCCAAGACGGGGAGCGAAATTGCCCTACTTTCTGGTCATGAATCCGGGGTCGGGGCGGCGGCGTTTAGTCCCGATGGACAACGCATCGTCACCGCCTCTTGGAAGACGGTGAGGGTGTGGTCTGCCAAGACGGGGAGCCAACTTGCCCTACTTTCCGGTCATGAATCCTGGGTCAATGCGGCGGCGTTTAGTCCCGATGGACAACGCATCGTCACCGCCTCACAAGACAAGACGGCGAGGGTGTGGGATGCCAAAACAGGGAGCCAACTTGCCTTACTTTCCGGTCATGAAGGCGTGGTCATAGCGGCGGCATTTAGTCCCGATGGACAACGCATCGTCACCGCCTCACAAGACAAGACGGCGAGGGTGTGGGATGCCAAAACAGGGAGCCAACTTGCCCTACTTTTCGGTCATGAATCCAGGGTCATAGCGGCGGCCTTTAGCCCCGATGGACAACGCATCGTCACCGCCTCACAAGACAAGACGGCGAGGGTGTGGGATGCCCGGACGGGGAGCCAACTTGCCCTACTTTCCGGTCATGAAGGCGTGGTCTATACGGCGGCGTTTAGCCCCGATGGACAACGTATCCTCACCGCCTCATCTGACAGGACGGTGAGGGTTTGGCCTGTGGAAAATCTCGATCGCCTGTTGGTTCGAGGTTGCCACTGGCTCCGAAACTATTTAATCGTCAATCCTCAAGCGTTAGCTAAACTAGCAACCTGCCAAACCCCCGACCTCACCCAAGCCAGCGCCCCCTACCTCGTCGAATACAGCGAAGCCTTAGCTAGGGAAGGCAAAATCAACGAAGCAATTGAAGGCTTTAAAATCGCCCAAAAGTGGAATCCTAGCCTCCGTTTTGATCCCGTCAGCCGCGCCAACCAACTCGCCAACGACGCTAAAACCGACATTCCGCCTATGATTCAGTCTACTCAGTAGTCAAAAGTCAAAAGTATAATCTGAGAGAGAAGGAGAAAAGAGAAAAAATGAACCCAAAAATTGACCATAGATCAAAAGGACTTCAGCCCTTAGTTTGACAATTATTGGAGAGGTCTAGTGTAGTGGCACAAGCAACCTGCGCCCTCTGGATATCTTAGCAATTGTCTATAATGCAAAAGTAGCTACAAGACTTCCTATTATGAAGGAACTCAAACTCATCTCTCATCACTCCGGCTCCCTCAAACCTCTAATCGAAGGCGCAATCGCTGAAGCCCTACGTTCCACTGAAGCGGGTATCCAGCGTACCGAACAACGACTGCGAGAATTTGAGGACAAATATCAACTGTCCACAGCAGAATTTCTGCATCGCTACGAAAACGACGAATTTCAGGAAACCCTGGAACTTGACGAATGGATTGGCGAATTGCGAATGCTACAATGCCTACAGGAAAAAGCAGAAAGACTCAGAGGAATTGAATTTGTTAATTGAAGATTATTTTCAACAGATTCAAACAATTATCGCAACCTGTTCAGTAATAAAATTTTTTACGCTAGATTGTGAAAAACGCGATACTTATGAAGGATTTATTCGAGCCGAAATTAAATTCATTGATAATTCAGTTCTGCATATTCGAGAGTTTGTCAATATCGAAACAATTATTAATCGTAATATGTACGCTTATCAGTATATGAATACCATGAATATCTTAATTTTCCGTTATGATAATACTCCACATCATAAAAAGCTGAACCTCCCAACCTATCCCCATCACAAACATGACAGCAGTGAAGAAAATGTAATCTCGTCCGCTGCTCCAACACTCTTAGAAGTTCTTCAGGAAATTACCGCCAGAATCAGGAGTTTTCTATGAATGAACTAAAAGGAATCAGTATCAATAAACTGATTGAATATCTTTCCACCAACACTTTAGCCGAATTTAATGCCTATACTAGATTTAAGGAAATGGCAGCTAATGGCAACCCAGAAGAAGGATTGAAAATCTTGGCTAAATTTGATAAGTAGGTAGGCGTTAAAAGTTGTCAGATGCCCCCCTTATTAAGGGGGGATTAAAGGGGGGACTAAGGGGGGATCGGCACCCCCCTTATCAAGGGGGGCAGGGGGGATCGGCACCCCCCTTATCAAGGGGGGACTAAGGGGGGATCGGCACCCCCCTTATCAAGGGGGGCAGGGGGGATCGGCACCCCCCTTATCAAGGGGGGACTAAGGGGGGATCAAACCTAAAATCCATTTTTAATTTAATTATAACCAGCTACTTAAAGGAGAATTAACAGGTGTGAATAAACGCCTAGATAACTTGGAATTTACTAATCGAACCATCTTTGTTGCCATTGTTACTGCACTAATGGCAGGATTAGTTAAGTTATTTTTCCCAAATTGGCTCTTCTAGGTTCTGTGTGATAAGTTTAACTTACAATATGATCGATCAATCTTTGTGTCCTTTGTGTCTTTGTGGTTCGTTCCACCCCCTCGCTAGGAGGAATGTATCTTAGAATACATTTTACCCACCAAATCCAAGAGAGTCCCAAATTTTCCTACTAATCCTTAACCGTTGATTCAAAAAGAAAACGGATTTTTTCAAAAAACCCGTTTTCTGAAATCGAATTCAAAATAAGAAATAGCGCTGGGCCATAGGTAAAACCGTAGCCGGTTCACAGATTAATAATTCGCCGTCAGCACGCACCTCGTAGGTTTCGGGATTAACTTCCATGCGCGGTAAAGCGTCATTAAGCTTCATACTAGCCTTACTGATATTGCGCGTATTCGACACGGCTACGGCGGTTTTTTTCAGCTTTAACTTCTCAGGAATGCCCGCTTTCATAGCATATTTAGAAACAAATGTCAAGGAAGTTTTGGCGATCGCACCACCAAAAGAGGCAAACATGGGACGCATATAAACCGGTTGGGGTGTGGGAATACTGGCATTAGCATCGCCCATTTGCGCCCAGGCGATTAAACCGCCTTTCAGGACAATTTCCGGTTTTACGCCAAAAAATGCCGGTTTCCAGAGAACCAAATCGGCTAATTTGCCCACCTCGATGGAACCGACATAATCGGAGATACCATGGGTAATAGCAGGATTAATCGTATATTTAGCAATATATCGTCTTGCCCGCAGATTATCATTCTCTCCCGTTTCCCCGGTCAGTCTGCCTCGTTGTACCCGCATTTTGTGGGCAGTTTGCCAAGTGCGGATAATTACTTCTCCCACCCGTCCCATAGCTTGAGAATCGGAGGAAATGATGCTAAAAGCCCCTAAATCGTGGAGAATATCCTCGGCGGCAATAGTTTCGCGGCGGATGCGGGATTCAGCAAAAGCCACATCTTCGGGAATACTCCGGTCTAGATGATGACAAACCATCAACATATCGAGGTGTTCCTCTAAGGTATTCGTCGTATAGGGACGGGTGGGATTGGTAGAGGAGGGTAAAACGTTCATTTCCCCGCAAACCCTGATAATATCGGGAGCATGACCACCGCCGGCCCCTTCCGTGTGGTAGGTGTGAATGACGCGATTTTTAAAAGCGGCGATAGTGGCCTCGACAAAACCGGCCTCATTGAGAGTATCCGTATGAATCGCCACCTGCACATCGTACTTATCGGCCACGCTTAAACAGGTATCAATGGCTGCCGGAGTGGTTCCCCAATCTTCATGGAGTTTTAAGCCAATTACCCCCGCTTTTACCTGTTCCGCTAGTCCTTCCGGCTGACTGCTATTGCCTTTACCCAAAAAACCCAAATTCATCGGGAAAGCTTCGGCCGCCTCTAGCATTCGATAGATGTTCCATTCTCCCGGGGTGCAGGTGGTGGCATTAGTTCCCGTTGCAGGTCCGGTCCCACCACCAATCATTGTGGTAATCCCCGACGCAATCGCTGTCTCAATTTGTTGGGGACAGATAAAATGAATATGGGCATCAATCCCCCCTGCTGTCAAAATCATCCCTTCCCCGGCTAATGCCTCGGTAGCAGGACCGATAATAATATCGACATTATCTTGAATGTGGGGATTGCCCGCTTTACCGATTTTATAAATTTTGCCGTCTTTAATGCCCACATCAGCTTTAACGATGCCCCACCAGTCGAGAATTAGGGCATTAGTAATCACCAAATCCACCGCCCCATCTTCCCTAGAAATGGGGGATTGGCCCATCCCATCGCGAATTACTTTACCGCCGCCGAATTTTACCTCATCGCCGTAGGTGGTGAAATCTTTTTCGACTTCGATAAATAATTCCGTGTCTGCCAGGCGAACTTTATCTCCGACGGTGGGGCCGTAGGTTTCAGCATAGGTGCGGCGATCAATGCGATAATTCATAGGGGGAATTCTTGAAAATCGAGATCGATTATACGATCGATTTTCCGGCAATTATCGCTTTTTCGGGATTTTCTTCCATTTTTAATCTGGCTCGTTTTCGAGGATTTCTTTGGCTTTCAGTAAAGCTTGGTGATGTTCTTCGGTAACGGTGGGATATTTTAAACCAAGGGATTCGAGGGTGTGATAAATAACCGCCCCCACAGCTAAACGAGTAAACCATTTGCGATCAGCCGGGATAATATACCAGGGGGCCCATTCGGTACTGGTATGATTGAATACCTCCTCGTAGGCTTTCATGTAATCACCCCAAAAAGCTCTTTCTTTGACATCATTTTCGGAAAACTTCCAGTTTTTTTCGGGGCGATCAATTCTTTCTAAAAAGCGTTTTTTCTGTTCTCCTTTAGAAACATTGAGAAAGAATTTCAGGACAATAACCCCATTATTAACCAGATATTTTTCAAAATTATTAATCTCCTCAAAACGTCGCTGCCAAACTTTCTTAGTTCTGTCTTCGGGGGGGAGTTTTTGCCGTTCCAATAAATCTTGATGGACGCGCACGACTAATAATTCTTCGTAGTAGGAACGATTAAAAATACCGATACGACCTCGCTCCGGTAAAGCTTTATAATATCGCCAGAGATAATCGTGATCTAGTTCTTCGGCCGAGGGTACTTTAAAGCTAAATACCTGACAGCCTTGGGGATTTAAGCCCGACATAACGTGTCTAATCGTACCATCTTTACCCGCCGCATCCATGGCTTGTAGATTAATTAACAGGGCATAGGTATCCTGGGCATAGAGTTTATCTTGAAACTCGGCCATTTTTTCGATACCCTGTTGCAGCAGCAAAGTGGCATCTTCTTTGGTAATGTAGTCTGGCTTAAACCCGGGATCGTAGTCTTTGTGCAGAGAAATTTCTTTACCCGGTGGCACGATTAAGGATTGTAAAAATGCTTGGCGATCAATTTTGCTGACCATGCTCTTCTCCTTGATTGTTTTGACCCCTAAGATTACATTGTAGCACTTTTGCTCGGAAAATATCTAACTCTTGAACCGGCGAGCCAAGGATGAAGTGACAGAAATGACTTGGAAACAAGTATATTTAAATATTCGATTTTAGCTACTCCTCATCTGACGAGAAAGTAAAGAATGATTTTTAGGCGATCGCAAATTCGGTAAACTGACGCACTTCGGGAGGTTGAAAAGCTAAAACTATTTCACTACTGGGAATTCCTACGCGCATTAATTCCGTGGCGATACCTGCTTCTGTCCAATCTTCTTCAATATAAATTTTGTCATTTTTTTGACGAAGATAAACGGAAATCGCTTTAATTCGTTTGCCATTTTTCCAGCCAATATTAAACCAAAGATATTGGCTTCTATTATGGTCAAAAATCAATATTTTTTTCTATGTCTTGATCGGGTACTTGTGAGGAAATTTCTGCATATTCTGTGAGAATTTTCTTGATTATGCTTTGATAATAATTTAGTTTATCCATTGAACTATTCCTCCTGATTAGTGTCAACAATTAACAATAAAATTTGATACTTTTGCAAGATTATTTGTATGGCAGCTTGAGCAAAAAATTTTTCGTAGATTTCTTGTCCGATTAAAAAAATAAAGAAATTAATACATACAAGATATTTATTACAATGGTTCTTCGTTACTTGGTATGGTTCGATAGGGTGGCATAAATCGACTAAATCCTTATCTGGCAAGAGATTTAATTGATTAGTTCGCTCCAGATCGCAAACAATTGACAAAAATCGCAGTAATGTCTGTTTCTATAAGGGTTTCATCCCTTATAACCCCGTCCATTGCATAAGACAAACCGAAGAACCGAAATTCGGTTCCTTGTTGAATAAGGGAAAGGGCTGTACTCAATGGACGTTGTGCTTGTTTCCAATATTGCTCAGATGACAATTGATCGATTACTTCTTCATTCTCATCGCTATAATACACATTATAAAAATATTCCGCATCCTTAAGTTTTGTAGATAAACTTATCAGCGTATCCCAAGCCAGATTTAAAAAATCAATGCCAGAGGATTTAAAATCATCTCCAGTCGGTACATCTATAATCATAATTTTTCGTACTCACTTTTATCATTTCATTTAAGGCGATTTATTGGTAAATGAGATTGTGTGGCTTTTCATCCCGCTCAAAATGATAGCGAACTTTTTTATTGTGTGGCTTGTACCCGAACTAAACTTGACTATACTTTGTGAGCCTCCGCATAAATCCGTAAAGCGGCGGACATTTTTTGTTCACAATCCTCGCCCTGTGATTGAAACCAAGCTAGGGTTTCGGGATCTACTTGAACAAGAACATTTACTTTCTCTACAGGTTTCCACCACCGCGATTTACTAAAAAACTCCTCGGTTAAGGGCGGAATATCGGATGTGTCGATTTCCTCTTCCGTAAGAGCGTCAACTTTCTCCCAATTCGTCTCGGAGGTATTGTTCATATCGTTTTCGTTCATAGGGTAAAGCTTTACGAAGTGAAATAATACGAATTGTATCTCTACTCGGTTCTGTAAAAACGACAACTACCACTCGGCCATCGAGCGTACCGATTCCTATCAATCGATCTTCGCCATAATTTTCTCGTTCGTCAAGGGAAACTCGAATGGGATGTTCAAATATCCGCTGCGCGTCCGCGAAGTCTAGATCGTGCTTGATGATATTCGCTCGGTTCTTTTGTCGATCCCACTCGAATTTCATATTTTTATTTTATCGAGTTGTCATTCCGTATATCGAAAAAAATCCTATAATTGTCGAAAATTCGATCGTTAGAGGGGTCATCTTGATCGAAATCAAAAGAAATCTTTCGCCTCGATCGAAATGACCCATAACCGGTCAACTAACTCAAAACACCGGAAGGAATACCTAAAATATCCTCAATCTTAGGTAAATCTTCTAGGGGAATTACCCGGCCTTCATCCTCAAAACCAGCGATTTCATTAAAGTTCAAATAGCGGTATAAATCGCCAGCAAAAGGATTAATTTTCTCGGTGACAATTGCCAGGTATTCCTCAAGGGTGGGAATGCGTCCTAGCAGCGCACAAACCGCCGCTAATTCGGCGGAACCGAGATAGACTCGCGCATCTTTTCCCATGCGATTATTGAAGTTACGAGTCGAGGTAGAAAATACCGTCGCTCTGTCTTCAACCCGCGCTTGATTACCCATACAAAGGGAACATCCAGGCATCTCGGTACGGGCCCCAGAAGCGGCAAAAATGCCATACATTCCCTCATCGCGCAATTGTTTTTCATCCATGCGGGTGGGGGGACAAATCCACAGTTTAGCCTTAGCAACTCCTGCACCTTCTAATATCTTAGCGGCGGCGCGATAATGACCGATATTAGTCATACAAGAACCGATGAACACCTCATCAATTTTATCCCCGGCGCATTCCGACATTAACTTGATATTATCGGGGTCATTGGGTGCGGCAACAATTGGTTCTTTAATCTCGTTTAAGTTGACGGTGATAATATCCGCATATTCGGCATCCTTATCAGCCTCCATCAGGACGGGATTAGCTAACCATTGTTCCATTTTTGCTACCCGACGCAGGATAGTTTTAGCATCACTATAACCCCGGGCCGCCATATTTTTTAACAGGGCCACATTAGAGCGTAAATATTCCGCCACTGTTTCCGTACTTAACTTAATCGTACAACCAGCACAGGAACGTTCCGCCGTGGCATCGGTTAACTCAAAAGCCTGTTCTAATTTCAAATCCGGCAGCCCTTCCATCTCCATAATGCGACCGTTAAAAACATTTTTTTTGTTCTGTTTTTCCACGGTTAATTTACCCTCTTGGATGGCGACGTAGGGAATAGCATTAACAATATCGCGCAGAGTTACACCTGGTTGTAATTCCCCCGTAAAACGCACTAAAACCGATTCCGGCATATCCAAAGGCATTACTCCCAAAGCGGCGGCAAATGCCACTAAACCCGACCCCGCAGGAAAGGAAATTCCCAAGGGAAAACGAGTATGAGAATCGCCGCCAGTCCCCACCGTATCCGGCAATAACATCCGATTTAACCAGGAATGAATAATGCCATCTCCCGGACGTAAAGCCACCCCACCCCGGGTAGAGAAAAAGTCCGGTAATTGGTGATGAGTTTGAATATCAACCGGTTTGGGATAGGCTGCCGTGTGACAGAAACTCTGCATGACTAAATCGGCGCTAAAACCTAAACAGGCTAACTCTTTTAACTCGTCTCTGGTCATCGGGCCGGTGGTATCCTGAGACCCTACCGTGGTCATAATCGGGTCACAGGAAGTACCCGGCCGCACCCCGGGTAAACCGCAAGCTTTGCCGACCATTTTTTGCGCTAGGGTGTAACCTTTACCCGTGTCATTAGGCATAGTTGGACGAGTAAATAGGGTACTAGCCTCAAGTCCCAAGGCGTGACGGGTTTTATCGGTGAGACTGCGACCGATTAAGAGGGGAATACGACCGCCGGCGCGCACTTCATCCAGAATTGTCTCAGGTTTGAGGCTAAAAGTGCTAATAGTTGCGCCCGCTTCGTTGGTGATTTTGCCTTCGTAGGGATAGATTTTAATCACATCCCCCGTGTTCATTTGGCTAACATCGCATTCAAGCGGTAAAGCACCGGAATCCTCGGCCGTATTAAAGAAGATAGGGGCGATTTTACTGCCTAAAATATAGCCACCAGCACGTTTATTAGGCACAAAGGGAATATCATCGCCAATATGCCAGAGAACCGAGTTAATCGCCGATTTTCGGCTGGAACCAGTCCCGACCACATCCCCCACATAGGCGACCGGATGGCCTAATTTTTTCAATTCGGCAATGGTTTCTAAGGACCCGGGTTGACGGGTTTCTAACATAACCAAAGCATGAAGGGGAATATCGGGCCGGGTGGTGGCGTGGGGAGCGGGAGATAGGTCATCTGTATTGGTTTCCCCGGGTACTTTGAAAACGGTGACGGTAATTTCTTTAGCAAGTTTCGGTTTAGCGATAAACCAAGCGCCATTGGCCCAAGCATCGATAACCTGTTTAGCATAGGGATTGGTGTCGGATAATTCCAAAACCTCGTTAAATGCGTCGAATACCAGCAGGGTTTTACTTAAAGCGCTGGCAGCAGCGGCGGCGATATTAATATCTCTGGATTTCAGCAGTTCAATCAGAGAATGAACGTTATAACCACCTACCATGGTTCCCAGTAAGCTAACCGCACCCTGGGGGGAGATAACGTTAGATTTTATTTCACCTTTGGCAATTCCTGTTAAAAATCCCGCTTTAACGTAGGCCGCTTCGTCAACTCCGGGGGGAATACGGTCACGCAGCAGGGTCAGCAATTCTCCTTTGAGTTCTTCGGACGGATTTTTGAGTATTTCGCATAATTCCGCCGTTTGTTGAGCGTTGAGGGGAAGGGGAGGGATACCTAATTTCGCTCGGTCGGCAACGTGCTGATGATACGCTTCTAACATAGGTCTATTGTCTCCTAGTCTTCACTTGTGACGGTTTCTTCCTAGGTTACTGGATTTTTGCTAGTCTCTGAATTTCTAGGTTAACGAGAGATGACTTTGCTGTGTGACTTCCATAAAATGAGAAAATAGCGATCGATTGACTATATTGAGGCTTAGATAATGGCTATCACCGATTCTGATCTAGATTTAGCACAATATATCGACCATTCTCTCCTCATCCCCACCGCCACCAGTGAACAATTAGAGGCTTACTGTCAACAGGCTGATCAATATCATTTTCCCACCGTCTGCGTTTATCCCGCTGCCGTTAAGCAAGCGGTGCAGTTACTCCACGGCAAAAAAACTTTAGTTTCTACCGTGATTGGTTTTCCCGCAGGGGCCACTACCTCCGCAGTTAAACGTTATGAGGCTTTAGAAGCTGTAGATAATGGCGCTAAGGAGTTAGATGTCGTTATTAATCTCGGTTGGCTAAAAGATGGGAAATCCGAGGAATTATTCCAAGAAATTGCTAGTATTTGTCAGGAAACTGGCCAGACGGTAAAAGCGATTCTGGAAACCTCGCAACTAACAGACACCGAGAAACGTTTAGCGGCAGAAATTTGCATGGATGCAGGAGTGAGTTATCTAAAAACCAGTACCGGCTGGTTTGGAGGTGCAACGGTTAGCGATGTCAAGTTTCTCAAGGAAATTAGCAAAGGCCGGGTAGGAATTAAAGCATCCGGCGGAATTCGCACCCTAGAACAAGCGCTCGCTCTTATCCAGGCCGGGGCCACCCGTCTGGGAACTTCCCGCGGTGTCGATTTAGTCCGTCAGCAAAAAGCCGCTTTTGAGGAGTAATGCTAAATCCTGTTTAAAAGGTATAGGGAATTATGAATTATGAATTATGAATTGGGAAGTGGGGTGTGGGGTGTGGGGTGTGGGGTGTGGGGTGTGGGGTGTGGGGAGAATAAATAAAAAATAATCTCCTGAATCCTTAATCCTGTCTCCTGAATCCTGCCTCCTGAAAGCTAAAATGATGGCTGACATTCAATAAAAATAAGGGGGTTTATTTGCCGATAATTCGCTGTGGTAATCGAGAATTTAGAGATATTCAAGGGATTGTTTTTGATAAGGACGGTACGCTAGAGGATTCGCGAGCTTTCTGGTACGATCGAGCTATAGCCCGGATACAAGCCATTGAATCGCGAATCCCTGGTTTAGAGTCTTTATTAACTAAAACTTTCGGTATTGGGGCAAATAGTCTCAATCCTGCTGGTTTAATGGCAGTGGGCAGCCGCAGAGATAATCATATCGCCGCTGCCGGTTGTATTGCTTCCACCGGTCGGGATTGGTTAACGGCCATGGCGATCGCAAAAGTAGCCTTTCAAGCGGCCGATGAAAAGGTTCCCCCCCGCTTAAATCCCCTCTATCCCCAATGTTTAGAAGTAATTCGTTATCTGCACGCGGCCGGTTTACAATTGGCGATTCTTTCCTCCGATACCACAGCACGAGTGGAGCAATTTGTCAAGGAAAATAGCCTATTAAATTATATTAAAATTGCCCAGGGCTGCGATCGAGGTTTAAGTAAACCCGATCCCCTATTATTGCAAGAAACCTGTCAAGCTTTGGGGACCGCAGTGGACAAAACCCTGATGGTGGGGGACACTAGGGCCGATTGGGAAATGGCTAAACAGGCAAAATCAGCAGCTGCGATCGCAATTAGTTGGCAACCGGAAACCCATCAAGATTTACAATTAGCTGATGTGGTCATTAGAGAACTTACTGCCATCTCGGTTATCAGCTTCTGAAGGCAAGAGGCAACAGGCACTCATGCAACAGCAAGAATCTGGCAATTCTCCTACCTAAAAAGATGGATAGTTATCAGTTATGATTTTAGCTGTCGGGAGACTCCGAGACAGGTTTTAGGTGTTGGGGTTTTGGCGTTTTGGGGTTTTAGTTCAATTTCCCCACTACCCAATTCATAATTCATAATTCATAATTCATAATTCCCTCTATGCTAACAATTGCCTTACCGAAGGGTGCTTTACTAAACGAAAGTATCCAAATATTTCAGAAAATTGGCTTAGATTTTAGTGCCTTTCTTGACTCAAAAAATCGCCAATTACAGATTACTGATCCCACTAACCAAGCGAAAGCCTTATTAGTCAGAGCCACAGATGTCCCCGTTTATGTAGAATACGGTCAGGCACAATTAGGCATCGCCGGTTATGATATTTTATTGGAAAAATCTCCCGATGTGGCTAATTTAATTGACCTAAAATTTGGTTATTGTCGGATGTCGGTAGCTGTCCCTGCTGATAGTCCCTATCAAAGTCCCTTAGATATTCCCCATCACGGTAAAGTCGCCTCAAAATTTGTCAATTGTGCTAAGGATTATTTTCGTCGTTTAGATATTCCCGTCGAGATTATACCTCTCTATGGTTCCGTAGAATTAGGCCCGATTACGGGGATGTCAGAAGCGATAGTTGACCTAGTTTCCACCGGTCGAACTTTACGCGAAAATGGTTTAGTAGAAATTGCCGAATTATTTGCTAGTAGCGCTCGATTAATCGCCCATCCCCTCAGCTATCGACTAAATCGCGATCAGATTTATAACTGGGTAGAAAAGCTCAGAAAACCAACTACATCAATGGCAAAAGTTTAACGAATCAGCGCCCCCTTATTAAGCGGGTATCAAGGGTAGGGTTGATTCATGAATCAACCCTACCTTGAATCAACCCTACCTTGAATCAACCCTACCTTAAATCAACCCTACCTTGAATCAACCCTAGGGATCAAGGGGGGATTAAAGGCAAAATCTATTTAATTAGAACCATTTACTTATTTCCCCCTAACCTAATTATTTCAATAGCAAACCAATGAGCGCACCAGTCAGAATTAACCAAGTAGAATTAACCTGAAAACGTAGTAAAAGAATACCAGAGACAAGAGATAGAATGATAGCCAATAAATTAAAAGGTAAATTACCGTAGGGTTGTAACCAAGTAGCTAGAGCTAAATTAAAAATTACTGCTACCATTAAAGCCACGGCACTAGCATTAATTGCATCTAAAAAAGCACCCGCCCAAGCCGATTCTCTCAGCTTAGGAATAAGAGGATTAAGTAATAAAACAAAGATAAAAGAAGGAAAGAAAATCGCTAGAGTCGCCACAATTGCCCCCGATACTCCTAATATTTGATAACCGATAAAAGTGGCTGTGGATAACACTGGACCGGGGGTAAATTGACCCACAGCAATAGCATCTAATAATTGTTGCTGGGTTAACCATCCTTTCCCCTGCACTAAATCCCCTTCTAAAAAGGCAACTAACACATAACCACTACCAAATAAAACACTACCCACCTTGAGAAAAAATAGCCCTAATCCTGTTAATGTCGGTGGGATGTTGCTAGGAGTAGCAACCGCCGTCGCACCGCCTATTCCTGCCACAATCAGGGGAAAGGTAGCGAATTTTTTTAGGATAAACATCCCGATAATTCCGCCTAACAGTAAAGCGATAACTTCATTTAAACCTAAGATTAATAATCCGATAACTCCCAATCCGATGAAGAGTAATTGACGGGTTTTTAGTGCCTTTTTGCCTAAGCGCCAGAGTGCCTGAAAAATCACCGCAATTACTACCGGTTTAATCCAGGCAAAAATCGGAGCCACATCGGGTAAAGTCCCGTAGTTAGTATAAATCCACGCTAGAAAACCCGTAATTAACACCGCAGGAGTGATAAAACAAACCCCCGTGATTATTAAACCCGCTAAACCACCAAAAATATAACCGATATGAATGGCCATTTCCGTGGAATTAGGACCGGGAATCAGATTAGTTGCCCCCACCAAATCGAGAAATCGCTCCTTAGTCATCCAAGCGCGACGCTTAACCACTTCTTCCTCCATTAAAGCGATATGGGCAGCCGGACCGCCAAAACCGATAATCCCGATTTTGAGAAATAAAAGGGCAAGTTGCGAGAGATTAGGAGGCGATGAAGTCAGCATTTTCTGATTACCAATAGTTTTTCTAGAATCAAGTTTATATCCAAAAGAATAAGCTTAAGTTAAATTCTTGGCTAGATTTCGTCAATTCCAAAATTCCATAATTGCAAAAGTGTTTTATACAAACTCAATCATAAATATTTAATGCTCCCGTTCAAGTAAATTTTATACAAAAAAAGTTAAGAAAACTTTATAAATAATATTGATTAATTTGTCTATAATAGAACCCATTAATGCCAACTGAAACCATAATAAACCATAGACAATAATCAATTATCACAATCGATTCTAATCCATGCAAAAAAAACTCTATGGACAGCTTGCCGCCTAACACTAACCAGTTTTCAGATACCCAAGAGCCAGCAGCGAGTCCATCTCAGCGCCAAGCAGTGCCGGTCAATTATCCCGAACTGCTACCGGAATTGCTGTAGGCACTCGTCTTTTGATTTTTACAAGAGGTCTTGAGAACAGAAAAATTTGCTATACTGCTGATTAGAGTATTTATCCTCTGAATTTTTGTGTCTGCAAGAGATATTTACCACGACACTGTAAAACTTGCTTTAGAGAAGGACGGGTGGGCAATCACTCACGATCCTTTTCCACTTCAAATTGGCAAGAAGCGTTTATCCGCTGATTTGGGAGCAGAACGCTTAATCAGTGCGGAGAAAGAATTGCGGAAAATTGTCGTTGAAGTGAAAAGCTTTGTAGGACAGTCTGACGTAAAGGATTTACAGCAAGCTTTGGGGCAGTACGTCTTGTATCGTCAAATCCTTAACGAGATGAAAGTTGAGCGAGTTCTTTATCTGGCCATATCTCAGCCAACTTTTAACAGTGTTTTTAGTATAGAATTAGGGCAGGTATTGCTAAAGAATCAGATTGTGAAATTAATTGTCTTTGATGATGAAAGTGAGGTAATCGTGCAATGGATACCCGATTAAAATATCAAGGTATTATTAAGACTGTTCTCCAGAATCATGCTAACTATCGTGCTACTTTACCTGATGGCTACACTTCTCAGGTTATATTTGATGATGAACGAGGACATTATCTAGTTTTAGATTTCGGTTGGAGTGGCAATAAGTATCTCCATGCAACACCAATTCACCTTAGCTTGGTTGTCGATAAAGTCTGGATTCAATGTGATGAAACGGAGGAAGGCATAGCTACTGATTTGATGGAGGCAGGTATTCCCAAAGAAGATATAGTCCTGGGTTTTCGTTATCCTAAAATACGCAAATATACGGGATTTGCTGTGGCTTAGTGACCAGAAATGTTGAATCTGTGTATAAAACTTTATACACAAGCTTAAATTGCAAAAGTGTTTTATACAAACTCAATCATAAGTATTTAATACTACCGTTCAGGTAAATTTTATACAAAAAAAGTTAAGAAAAGTTTATAAATAATATTGATTAATTTGTCTATAATGAACCCCATTAATGCCAACTGAAACCCATCACCACCCCCCTTATTAAGGGGGGCAAGGGGGGATCAAACCTTATTAAGGGGGGCAAGGGGGGATTAATTAGAACCCCTTAGTCAACAAACCATAAACAATAATCAATTATCACAATCGATTCTAATCGATGCAAAAAAAACTCTATGGACAGCTTGCCGCCCAAGACTAACCAGTTTTCAGATACCCAAGAGCCAGCAGCGAGTCCATCTCAGCGCCAAGCAGTGCCGGTCAATTATGAGTACAGCCTCAATCTGCCGGAATTACTCAACCAGCTTGACCTCTCAGTGTTGATTTCCACCTACCAAGCGGGACGAGTGGCCAGCATTGGCACTTATCAAGGACAAATACGGGTGAGTTTCGCCCATTTTGACCAAGCAATGGGTTTAACCCGAACCGCTACCGGAATTACTGTGGGCGCTCGTCAGGCAATTTGGCATTTACCCGCCAATCGAGAGATTGCCCCCCAGATTAAACCAGAAGGGGAACAGGATATCGCCTTTTTAGCTCGCTCCTCTCACCTCACCGGTCCGATTATGGGTCATGATTTGGCCTTTGGCAGTAATCGCCTTTGGGTGGTCAATACCCTATTTAACTGTCTGGCAACTATCGAAGGAAATTGGAGTTTTCTCCCCCAGTGGAAACCGCCCTTTATTACCGAGTTAGTCCCCGGAGACCGCTGCCACCTCAATGGCTTGGCTATGGCTGAAAATAGCGGCACTCCCGCCTATGTAACGGCATTGGGGGAAACCAACGAGGAAAGCCTCTGGCGAGAGAATAAAGCTCAAGGGGGATGCTTAATTGATGTGCCGAGGGGAGAGGTGATTCTGCGGGGTTTAGCGATGCCCCATTCTCCCCGTCTTTACCAGGGTAATCTCTATTTTCTCAATTCCGGTTATGGAACCTTGAACCGTTGGCATCCCCAAACTGGCAGCACGGAAATCATCGCGGAATTGCCCGGTTTTACCCGGGGTTTAGACTGTTGGGAAGGTCACGCCTTTGTCGGGTTGTCCCAAGTGCGGGAAACGGCGATTTTTGGCGGTTTACCCCTGGATGAGCGGCGTAATCAATTGCAGTGCGGGTTGGCTATTGTCAACCTGGCCACCGGTCAACTGGTGGCAACTTTTTGGTTCAATAGCGGCGTGGAGGAGGTTTTCGCTGTCTCCGTCCTACCGGGCTACCGCAACCCGGCACTGATTGGACCGGATACCGACCTCGACGGCACTCAATCCGTCTGGATGGTGCCTTCTTTAGGGACTTAATTGTTTACTTTTCACCCTATTATTCAGGAAAAAATCATGTCAACTCCTTAAAATGACTAACCCTACTATCTTAGAAGAGCTACTAAAATTAGCAGCTACTGCTAATTCTCTCGCAGAATTTAAGCAGTCTTTGGCAAAAATCCAATAATCTTATCCTAATATCTAGAAAACGGGTTTCTTCAAGAAACCCGTTTTCTGGACTTGTGGCCATCGCCTTCTCGCCATGACCCGCTAAAATTGTCATTGTGAGGGAGTAATTGAGAGACAATCTTCAGAAACCCGTTTTCTGGACTTATGGCGAATCACCTGAATCAGTGAACAGTTGTTAGCCTTTTGGTAACTGATTCAGGTAATTGCATTTGCGTCTCTTGGTTATAATTCACAAACAGGCTATAATGTTAGTAAAACAACGTTAATCTCTAAGGTTTATCAATGACTCAAATATTGATCGAAATTCCCGACGAATTAATATCTCGTTTGCAAGAACAAAAATCCTCGGTTCAAGAGATTGTTATCAAAGCTTTGGAAAATTATGTTCAAGCTGAATTACCAGATATTACCAAGACTCGTACTTGGGAACTTTGTGGAAGTTTAGAAATTGTCCAACCTGAGCCTAAATATATTATCGGACAAGATAATCGGGGTCAAGTTGTAACTAACTACGCTGAAAACATCGATGAAATTATTTATTAAAAATTGTGGACAAAGAAATTATTGTTGATACGTCTGCTTTAATTGCCTTTTTTGTCAAATCTGAAACTCATCACGAAAGCGCTCAAAAATATTACTTAGAAAATCCTCATAATAATTGGATTATTCTCGAATCGGTATTCGATGAAACTGTTACTTGGATTCGGAGCAAGGTATCTAGTCGATCCTCAATCCAAGTGGGTCAAATACTAAGAGAAGATCATCGTTATATCAATGTGTCAGATGGCGATGATCTGGCAATATGGGAAGCTTTCTGTAAGTACAATGATAAAAAATGGAGTTACACAGATTGTTCTATTTTAGTTATGGCTCATCGTTTACAAATATTTAAGGTAAGTAGGTAGGCGTTAAAAGTTGTCAGATCCCCCCGCCTATCGGCACCCCCCTTATCAAGGGGGGCAGGGGGGATCGAACCTAAAATCCATTTTTAATTTAATTATAACCAGCTACTTATTCGCTTTTGATGATCATATTCGTCAAATGGCAGGATTAGGAATTGTTTGTGTCCCATAAACTAATAAAAATACAATTTATGAACGTCGTTCAGATTGCATATCTTGCAACAACCCACGAAACTGAGAAAATGGTTTTTTTCAAGAAACCATGAGAAAACGTCTATTTAGAAACCCGTTTTCTATATAATGTTAATTTATGTTATGGAAGTCTTGAAAAATTGGCGCTTGTTGGGCTAAAACTGTTAGCAATAAACCTTTGCGGTCAATGTCATGACTTCTACCCTGTTGCCGATTTTTCCTGCTATTGACGATGTTTTGTTCAATTTTGCTCAATCTGATGGCTTGAGTCAAGCTAATCGGGTGGATAGTGCGAGAAATCAGCGTTTAACCGCACCCGAATTAAATACTGTAGTTTTCCTCGATGCTGGTGTTACCGATTATCAAACCCTACAAGCTGGGGTAATTCCAGAAGTCGCCACCGTTATTCTCTCTCCCAATCAAGACGGAATCGAACAAATATCCACTTTTTTACAACAAAATCCCCAGATTACCACCACCACCTGTATTATTAAATCGGTGCGTTACGCTATCGCGCTTCACCCCTAAGAGTAAGCGGACAACTCAAATGAACCAAACAACAGCCAATTATGATGAACCCTGGAAAGAAGCATTAAGCGAGTATTTTGAAGCGTTTTTATACTTCTTCTTTCCTGAAGTTCACCAACTAATTGATTGGACAAAAACTCCCGAATCTCTAGAAAAAGAACTCAAACGGATTACCGCTTCAGCAAAGACAAAAAAACGTTTCGCTGACAAACTCTATAAAGTCTGGTTACTCAGGGGTGAAGAAGTCTGGATTTTGATTCATATTGAAATTCAAAGTCAATACGAAGAAAATTTCCCCCAGAGGATGTATATTTATAACTATCGGGCCTTTGATTTGTATCAGAAACCAGTTATCAGTCTGGCAATTTTAGGGGATGAACGAGTAAATTGGCGACCAGATTCCTATAATTATACTATCGCCGGCTGTGAAGTCAGCCTCAAATTCCCAACAGTCAAATTACTGGACTATGAGGAAAGCTGGTCAGAACTAGAAGCAAGTAGCAATCCCTTTGCTATAATAGTCATGGCACACCTGAAAACAAAAGCGACTACTGGGAAGCTGCCAGAACGGGAACAGTGGAAGTGGAGGTTAATCAGGGGATTATATGAAAAGGAGTTCGAGAGGGAACAGATAATTAAACTGTTTGAAATCATCGACAATATGATGACTTTATCCCCTGAATTACAGTCAAGTTTAGAGAGTAAAATCAAACAATTTGAGGAGGAAAGAACCATGCCTTTAATGAGTAATATGGAGTTACGAGGAATCGAACGCGGTACAGAAATTGGTAAGGAAATTGGTAAGGAAATAGGTAAAGAAATAGGCAAGGAAATTGGAGCGTTAGAAAATGCTCGTAACTATGTTAAAACGGTGCTGAAAACGCGATTGGGTGACATTCCAATAGAAATTGAGCAAGCTGTTGATAAAATTTCTGTATTATCGATTTTAGACGAGTTACTGAAATCGGCATTAACCGTTAATTCTTTTGATGAGTTGCATCAACTTTTAGAACAATAGTCTCAGTAATTTTCTTCTCCAATGAACCCAACAACCGCCAATTATGATGAACCCTGGAAAGAAGCATTAAGCGAGTATTTTGAAGCGTTTTTATACTTCTTTTTTCCCGAAGTTAACCAACTAATTGATTGGACAAAAACTCCCGAATCCCTAGAAAAAGAACTCAAACGGATTACCGCTTCAGCTAAGACAAAAAAACGTTTTGCTGACAAACTCTATAAAGTTTGGTTACTCAGGGGTGAAGAAGTCTGGATTTTGATTCATATTGAAATTCAAAGTCAATACGAAGAAAATTTCCCTCAGAGGATGTATATTTATAACTATCGTGCCTTTGATTTGTATCAGAAACCAGTTATCAGTCTCGCTATATTAGGAGATGAACGAGTAAATTGGCGACCAGATTCCTATAATTATACTATCGCCGGTTGTGAAGTCAGCCTCAAATTCCCAACGGTTAAATTACTGGACTATGAGGAAAGCTGGTCAGAACTAGAAGCAAGTAGCAATCCCTTTGCTATAATAGTCATGGCACACCTGAAAACAAAAGCGACTACTGGGAAGCTGCCACAACGGGAACAGTGGAAGTGGAGGTTAATCAGGGGATTATATGAAAAGGAGTTCGAGAGAGAACAGATAATTAAACTGTTTGAAATCATCGACAATATGATGACTTTATCCACTGAATTGCAGTCAAGTTTAGAAAGTAAAATCAAACAATTTGAGGAGGAAAGAACCATGCCTTTAATGAGTAATATGGAGTTACGAGGAAGGAAAATTGGTGAGGAAATTGGGGAGTTACGAGGGATAGAACGCGGTAAGGAAATTGGTAAGGAAATTGGTAAGGAAATTGGGGTGCTAGAAAAAAGCCGCGATGCCATAAAAACAGTTTTAACTGTGCGGTTTGGAGAGATTTCTTCAGAAATTGAAGAGATAATCGGCAAAATGACTAACCCTACTATCTTAGAAGAGCTACTAAAATTAGCAGCTACCGCTAATTCTCTCGCAGAATTTCAGCAGTCTTTGGCTAAAATCAATATCTAGAAAACGGGTTTCTTAGAAAACGGGTTTCTCAAAGAAACCCGTTTTCTTGTATAAATGTTAATTTTTGTTATAGAAACCTTGAAAAATTCGGGATTCTTTGCACAAAATAGTCGAAGTCATCCTTTGCGGTCAATGTCATGACTTCTACCCTGTTGCCGAGCCTTCCTGCTGTTGACGATGTTTTGTTCAATTTTGCTCAATCTGATGGCTTGAGTCAAGCTAATCGGGTGGATAGTGCGAGAAATCAGCGTTTAACCGCTACCGTAGTTTTCCTCGATGCTGGTGTTACCGATTATCAAACCCTACAAGCTGGAGTAATTCCAGAAGTCGCCACCGTTATTCTCTCTCCCAATCAAGACGGAATCGAACAAATATCCACTTTTTTACAACAAAATCCCCAGATTACCACCATTCACCTTGTTTCCCATGGTGCGCCGGGATGCTTATATTTAGGGAATTGTCAACTTAATTTAACAAATATTTACGATTATCGCCAACAGTTACAGAATTGGGCGAAGATTAATCATATTCTACGGCGTTGTCAAATTGAAAGATGATCAGAATCAGCTGGGAACTGAAATCACTTTGATAGCAAGGATTGCATTGCATCTTTCATATTCTGATCTGACAACGCCAATCCTTATGAACTCTGAGATTGATATTCTCAATCTTAATTGAGATGACTATATTTGTCTTGTAGCAAGGTTTAATACGTTTCTGCCATGGATACCTACTCCCCCGCCCTACGCTCTGCTGTTGCTGATGTTCTCCAATCCCTAGGGGATTTTGCCGCTGATCCTCTCTTTGCGGAAAAGTTTAAGCTAGTTTTTGGCACGGAGATTACGCCACGACGGTTCCGTGCGTTAACGTCCCCCGGAAATCTGCCGGAAGTTGAAATCCTAGCGGATGGGATTTTAGACGGCGCGGTAGGGGCTTTTTCGGCCCAGACAGGCAAGATCTATCTGTCGGAGTCGGTGGTTAATGGGGATGCGGGGCGCTTGCGGGCGGTGTTGTTAGAGGAGATTGGGCATTATTTGGATTTGGTGGTTAACGCTCAGGATACAACCGGGGATGAGGGTGAGTTGTTTTCGGCGCTGGTGCGGGGTGTTGAGATTGGCAGTGGGGAATTGCGTCGCCTACAGACAGAGGATGATTGGGCGGTCATTACCATTGATGAGCAGTTGGTCGCAGTAGAGCAGGCGACAACTAATCTGGGTTTAAGGCAAGGATATGGCTATCGAGATGATTCCGTCACGACATCAGACTCCGGCGATATCTGGATTTTTTCGACCACCGGTCAGGGAAATAGTAATCATTACGTCCAAGTGTCCTCTACCGCAACGAACGTTGATCTGGTACTAGACCTTTATAATCACTCTACCGGCCAGCTTTTAGTTCGCGCAGACGATTATGGCTCAAATTATAATTTAGAGGGCATTTCCCTTGCAGGTCTTCCGGCTGGAACCTATTCTGCTGTCGTTCGTAACTATTATGGCACTAACATTGGTTGGCCAGGCTCGGCTGGCTACCGACTAGAGATTAATGCGCCCCAGTCGGATTTGTGGCCTGTACCGTTGGAGTTGATTATTTCCACGACGCCGGGGAACTCGACCCAAGCCACCCAGATCACCTCGACTAATACTCTCTATATCGACGGCGCTTGGCAGAATATCGGCAGTGGCAGTACGGTATCGGGCTTTTCGAGCCGTTTACTTCTGAATGGAACCCAGATTGCTTCTTGGAATAACCTTGCGTTTAGCGCTGGCGACTTTGACTACTTCACCGACTTCGCTCTTGGCCCTCTAGCACCGGGCAACTATACCCTGACCTTACAGGTTGACTCGACTAATGCGGTTTTTGAGAGTGACGAGTCGAATAACACATATTCTCGCACGTTTACAGTCACAGCACCGAGTATTCCTCAAGATGGATACGAATCCAATAACACCCTCGCGACGGCAAGAAATCTCGGAACCCTGAGCGGATTAAGCGCCCTGCAAAATCTGACCATTCACAGTTCTACAGATACCGACTTTTTCCGCTTTACCACGGCGGGAACCTCCACCGATGAACACTATATCGCCGCTTTCTTTAATGGCGCTCAGGGGATTATTGATCTTAATTTCTTTGACAGCGCCGGTAACTTTCTGTTCTATGCTCTGGGAGAAGGGTCTGGCTACAACTATGTTCCCCTAGGCGGTTTACCGGCGGGGACCTACGTTGTCCAGTTGGGGAGTTATGCTGGGCAGACCAGTCCTGGTTATTTACTGGAATTTAATCTGCCAGTGGCTTTTACGACTACAGGCGATCGCCTAGAAACCAGTGGTAACTCTAATAATTTTGGGACAACGCCAACGTCCTTGGGAACCGTTGCGGGCTTTAAGCGGGAAAATGATCTGTCTATCCATACCCCCACGGATCAGGATTGGTTTTCTTTTACGATTACAGGGCAGACTAACAATAATCATTACATCGCCATTGATTTTAATAACACCCAGGGGAATTTAGATTTAGCCCTCTATGACAACCAAGGTCGTCTGATTACCTACGAGGCCAATAACACCGACGGGGAGTATATATCCCTCTGGGGACTGCCCCAAGGTACCTACCGAGTGGCGGTTTACAGTTGGCTTGGGCAAACGAATGAATATGATTTAATTATCAACGCGCCCGGAACGACTTCGGGAATTCAGAGCGATAGCTTTGAGAGCAATAACACCCGGAGTGCCGCTAAGGCACTGAAGAATTTTGGTTGGAGTTCTGAGAGCGGCTACAAGGAGTGGAATAATCTTTCCATCCACACGGCCAGCGATGAGGATTGGTTTAGTTTTGACCTCAAGCAAACCGGTGTCGAGGGGCATTTTGTCGGCATTGCGCTGGATAATATCCAAGGGGATTTAGATATTGAGCTTTACAACAGCGCCGGTAGTAAAATCGGGGAATCCAAGGGAACCCGTAATTTTGAGTCTATCAGTCTAGCGGGCCGGGGAACGGGTACTTATTTTGTGCGGGTGTTAGGTTTTAATAGTGCCGTCAATCCCAATTATTCCCTAGTCGTTAATACCCCTGGGGATGATATTTTTGAAGCCAATAATACGCGGGCAGTGGCAAAGGATTTAAGCAATCTCCGCACGTCTCCCCTCAAAACCTGGCAAAATCTGTCTATTACCGCCGGTGATAATGATTGGTTTAAGTTCAATTTACCGAGTCGGGGAACGGCTAATGATTTTGTCAGTGTTACCTTCAATCATAGTTTGGGGGATGTTGACCTAGAGCTTTATAACAGTAGCGGTACCCGTATCCTCAGTTCGGCAGGAACGTCTAATAGCGAGCGCATTTCCCTGGAGGAGCAGACTAGCGGCGATTACTTTGTGCGGGTGTTGGGTTATAACAACGCCACTAACCCCAACTACGACCTGACCATTAGCGCACCTTTAGCCAACGGGGCGGATAGCTTTGAGTCGAATAATAGTTTTTCGACGGCCTATAACCTGAATAATCAAATTGCGCCCTCCCAACAGGGGCGGCAGGTGGTCACCTTGGGGACTGATCCCGAGGAGTTTCTCTCGATTCACAACGGTAGTGATGTGGATTGGTTTAAGTTCACGATCGCCGGCGCCGGTCAGCAGGGACATTACGCGGCCATTAGTTTTGACCACACTCTGGGGGATCTAGATCTACAGCTTTACAATAGCTCTAACACCCTACTCAAAACCTCGGAGGGGGTCGCCAACGCCCATTCGGTGGACTTAAAGGGATTGAGTGCCGGGACTTATTATTTGCGGGTTTATGGTCACAATGGGGAGGTCAATCCGAGCTATACCTTGACAGTGGACGCGCCCTTTGCTGGGGTAACGGCGGACTGGGGGGAAGGCTCCGATAATAACAACGCGATCAGTCGGGCGACCAACTTGGGCAAGCTTGACCGTCAGTTTAATCGGGACAATTTATCGATTACCGCCAACGACACGGACTGGTTCCGCTTCGAGATTGACGCTAAGGGCGGGGTATCTGACGCGGCGGGTATTACTTTCAACCACCAGCAGGGGGATTTGGACATTGAGCTTTACGCTTCTGATGGGACGACCCTTCTGGATTCTTCCCAGGGAGTAGGGAACACGGAGAGCATTTCCCTCAATGGCCGCAATGCGGGGGTCTATTTCCTCAAGGTCTATGGCTATGGCGGTGCGACAAATTCAGAATATAGTGTGGCCATCAGCGCCCCGGTGAATGCGGCGGGGGATTGGGCGGATCGGCTGGCGGCCAATAACACGGCGGCGACGGCGCGGGATCTGAGGACGGTGCAGGGGTTCCAAACCTGGGAGCCGTTCTCGATTCACACGGCGACGGATGTGGATTGGTTTAAGTTCACGACTTTGGCGACGGCCAGCGCCACGGATTATCTACAAATTGACTTTGACCATACCCTGGGGGATTTGGAGCTTGAGCTTTACGCTTCCAATGGCACGACTCTGTTAGGCAAGTCGGAAACCACCAATAATTTTGAGCGCTTGAATTTGGTTAACACCAGTAATCAACCCCTAGGGGCGGGAACTTATCTGGTGAAGGTGACGGGTTATAACGGCGCGATTAATCCCAGTTATCAGCTTTCTGTTAACGCGCCCGATCCCAGCGTCAGTAAGGCGGATTGGGCGGAGGCGAATAATACCCGCGCCACGGCGACGGATCTTCAGACAATTGACGGGTCTCGTCTGTTTTCGGGGCTATCCATCCATCAGGGCGGCGATGAGGATTGGTTTAAGTTTACGACCATTGGTACGGGTCTTGCGGGTCAGGAGGTGAGTATCGCCTTCGATCACCAGTTGGGGAATCTTCAGTTGCAACTCTACCGGGAAGGTCAATCCACGCCGGTGTTAACCTCTGACACCCAGGGCGATCGGGAGTCGGTGTCTTTGGCGGGGTTAGCGGCGGGAACCTATGTGGTGCGGGTTTACGGGGCCGCCAGTTCGGTGACGAATCCGGAGTATTCCCTCTCGATCAACGCGCCCCAAACCCCGGAGGCGGATTGGCTGGATAAGCGCAGTCAGCCGAATAATACCCTAACGCTGGCCTATGATCTGCGGAATATTGACGGCAGTGTGGACTTAAGCGCCCTCTCGATTCACACGGCGACGGATGAGGATTGGTTTAAGGTACAGGTGGAGCAACGCACCGCCGCTAATCAGTTTGTCAACCTTGATTTTAATCACCAAGAGGGGGATCTGCGCCTCGAACTCTTTAACGCATCGGGGACTAAGTTAAGGGAGTCCAATACTAATAAAAACTCGGAGCAGGTTTCCCTCGCGAATCTCGACCCCGGCGCCTATTACGTCAAAGTGTCCGGCGCTGTTAATCCCAACTACAGCCTCACGGTACAGGGGATTCCTGATTTGGTAGCCGACGCTTTGGAAGGCGCGACCAATGGCCCGAAGGATGCCTATCAGTTGCGGGATTTGGCGGTTAGTGGGGGGCGTAGTATTGCTCTGTTGGAGAATTACGTACGTAGCAATCTAACTAATTCAACCAGCGATATTAACAGGCCTAGTCCTGTACCAGATAGATTTGGACGAATGGGTGCCGCAGCAATTAATCAGAATTATGTAAACACTCAAATTAGTAACAGTTTTGCTACATCTAATTTCAATAATGCAGTAAGAAACACGTCAAATTATCAAAGACCAACTGCTTCTCCCCAAAGTAGCCGTACACCCCAACGAACGACATCAAGCCAACCATTTTTTCTTAAGCAGGCTGATGTTGTACCACTTTTTCAGCTTGCTAGTGCTCTCAGTGAACGATCTGGTCTCAATATTCGAACTGTTATTACGCGATTACTACGAATAGAATCCATAAGCCAAATACAAATCAAATCTTCGGGTCAAAATGTGACCAACATTCCCGATCTCTCCATCGACAGCGCCACTGATCAAGATTGGTTTAAATTCACCCTGTCCGCCCAAGGACAAGATGGACAGTATGTCGGTTTAAACTTCGATAACTCTTTAGGAAACTTACAACTCGAACTCTTTGAAGCCTTTAACACCGACACCAACACCACTGAGAACCAATACCGAACCTTCCTAGTTGATCGCACCGGGGGCAACAGTGGCAATCAACAGATCAACCTCGCCGGATTAGCGAAAGGAAATTACCTCGTCCGCGTCAGTGGCGTTAATGGTGCGACCAACCCGAACTATAACCTGATCTTTAACGCTCCCCCCGCGCTAGACACCGCCGGGGATTGGACAGAAGCCAGCACCGACAACACCGCCAGCAAACCCTACGACCTCAAAACCGTCGAAGGCGTAACCTCCCTCAGCGCCCTCTCCATCCACACCGCCAGCGATCGAGACTGGTTCCAATTCAAAACTACCAGCGTTGGCAAAGCCGGTCATAACCTCCGCATCGACTTCAACCACGCCCTCGGCGATCTCGATCTTGTCCTCTACAACCAAGACGGCACTACCGTGCGGGGCCGATCCGAAACCACCGAAAACTACGAAGAAATCAGCCTCGACGGCCTCGCCGCCGGTACTTATCAAGTCCAAGTCCTCGGCTACCAAAACGCCACCAACCCCAACTACACCCTCACCCTCAGCGCCCCCAACGGCACTCAGACCCCCATCCTCTCCGACTACCTCGAAACCAACAACAGCGCCGCCACCGCCACCGACCTCGATCGCATCAGTAACCTCCGTAGTATCCCCGGACTCACCATCCATCAAGGAGACAACGACTGGTTTAAATTCACCACCACCCAAACCGGCACCGCCGCCAACTTCCTCAGCGTCGAATTTGAACACGCCCAGGGCGATCTACAACTAGAACTCTATCGGGCCAGCAACCTGACCACCCCCTACAAAACTGCCAACCTCTCCAGCGCCACCAATAACCGAGAAACCCTTTCCCTCGCCGGAGAAATCGCCGGCACCTACTACGCGCGGGTCATCGGCAACAGCAACGCCACCAACAACTACCAGTTCTACATCGACGCGCCCACCAACGCCGCCAACACCAAAAACGAATGGACGATCTTCGTCTATATGACCGGCAGTGACCTCGCTGAATCCGCCTTCAACGACATCAACGAGATGGAACTGGCCGCGGCCTCCCTGCCCAGTAACGTCAAAATCGCCGTCTTCTGGGATCAAACCGCCAACCGACCCTACGCCACCGCCAATCAAACCGCTTGGGGAACCGCCGGCTGGGCCATTCTCCAACCCGACACCGATCTCAAGCGCGTCGCCACCCCCTTCACCCTCCTAGACGAGAAAAACTCCGGCGATCCCGCCACCCTGACAGAATTTATCAACCTCGCCAAATCCGCCGCCCCCGCCAACAACTACGGCCTCATCCTGTGGAACCACGGCAACGGCGAACTCGGAGGCTTTAACGTCGATAACGAAGGCACCTCCGCCAATACCGGTGCCGATCGCCTCTACAGTACCGAACTCGACACCGCCCTCCAAAACGTCAAAAACGCCGATCCCAGCTTCTCCCTCAAACTGTTGGCTTTTGATGCCTGTTTAATGGCTATGGCGGAAGTGGCCTATATGGTACGCAACCACGCCGAAATTTTTGTCGCCTCTCAGGAAGCCGCCGAAGACACCGGCTACGACTACACCACCGCCTTCGCCGCCCTGATCAATAACCCCGGCGAAGTCAAAGCCATCGATCTGGCCAATAGCCTCATCGCCAGCTACCAACAACAACACCAAGGCGACAGAAGAGGCTGGGATACCCTCTCCGCTACCGGCACCTCTGCCCTCAACACCCTCGTCACCAGCGTCAAAACCTTTACCGATGCCGCCGTTGCCCTCACCAGTAACGCCACTTGGGACGCGATCAAAGATGCCCGCGATTTCGCCAACAGCTTCTACCCCGCCCCCTACTACCGGGATTTAGGTCAGTTCCTCCAAGCCGTCGCCACCAGCACCAACAGCAATCTTCCCGCCAATCTCAAAACCGCCGCCAATAACGCCCTCACCGCCCTGCGTAACCTAGTGGTGGATAAAACCGCCGACCAACGCAACGTTCAGGGTCTCTCGGTCTATTTTCCCGACAGCGGGGCGATCGACGCGGGGTACCTCGGCCGCAACTCACAATTCCTCAACGCCACCGGCTGGACAAATTTCCTCAACGCCTTTACCACCCGCGGCAGTAGCACCCGCAACCCCCTCCTACAGGATTGGGCCGAAGGCAACGACGTGGCCGCCCGCGCCTTTAACCTCAACACCTTAACCGGTAACGGCCACCGCTTCGCGAACCTAAGTCTCCATAACGCCGCCGATCAAGACTATTACCGCTTTAACCTTTCCCAAGCCGGTGCCACCAGCAACACCCTCACTGTTTCCTTCACCCCCCAAAGCGGCCAAAGCCTAGCGGTTTCCCTCTTCGACCCCGATAACCGGACCACGGCGCTGAAAACCGCCACCGCCAGCAACGGGCAAGCCAGCTTTAACCTATCGGGATTAGCGGCCAATAAAGAATATCTATTACTGGTCAACAGTCCCACGACGACCGGCCAACCCATTCCCAACTACACCCTCGCCATTAACCCCCCCGGTGCTGTCCAAAACAGCAACGATTGGGCTACTGGCAATAACATCGCCTCCAAAGCCGCCAATCTCGGCACGATTATTCAAGCCAACTGGTTCACCGGACTACAGGTCGATCCCGCCACCCCCGATTGGTTTAAATTCAACCTGCCCAAGGTGAGTCAACTGGTTCCCCTATCCGTCACTGTTCACATTGCTGGCAATGCTACCGCCACCGCCCAACTGTTTGACCCCAGTAACCTCAATACCCCCCTGGCTACCCAAACTGGCGCTGGTTCCCTGCAACTCACCACCCCGACTCCAGAACCCGGTAAGGTCTATCAACTTCGAGTTAGTCAACCCTCCGGCCAACTGGCGATCGCATACTCCATCGCCATTGAACCCGTCCTAGTGGCGTTGCCGACAGGGACTACCCTAGCAATTTCTGCCACCAGTGCCAGTCAAACCGAGGGCAACAGTGGCAGTAAAGCCTTTACCTTCACCGTCACTCGTGCGGTTAATACCACGGGAACCAATAACGTTAACTGGGCAGTTACGGGCAGCGGCAGCAATCCTGCCAATGCCACGGATTTTGTCGGGTCTGTGTTACCGTCAGGAACCGTGAGTTTTGCGGCGGGAGAAACCAGTAAGGTAATTACTGTTGACGTTCAGGGAGATACAACGGTAGAACTGAACGAAAACTTTACCGTCACCCTCTCCAATGCCACCAACGGCGCTACCATTACCACTGCTACTGCCACTGGAGCCATTCAAAATGATGATACCAGTGTCACCCCAATCGAAGCTTTTGGTAACACCAAATTAGTCCAAGACACAACTAATAAACTTTACACCCAAATTGGCGATAATAACCCCACTGCTATTAAAATTGGTGCCACTCAGATTACCACAAATATCTACCCTGGTTGGCAAACCTTAGCAGCAGAAACCGTCAACGGAGTCAATCAAGTTTTATGGAAATATAACGATGGTAATTATCTCCACTTGTGGAGTTTAGATAGTAACTGGAATTGGCAATCTTCCACCGGATGGTGGGGATTAAACTCATCGGAAGCTTTTACTCAAGAAACCAACTTTCAACAAGACTTTAACGGTGATGGAATCATTGGTTCACCCTACACCACAATTGAAGCTTTTGGTAACACCAAATTAGTCCAAGATGCGACTAACAACCTCTATGCTCAAATTGGCAATAATAACCCCACTGCCATCAAAATTGGTGCCACTCAGATTACCACAAATATCTACCCTGGTTGGCAAACCTTAGCAGCAGAAACCGTCAACGGAGTCAATCAAGTTTTATGGAAATATAACGATGGTAATTATCTCCACTTGTGGACTTTAGATAATAACTGGAATTGGCAATCTTCAAGCGGATGGTGGGGATTAAACTCATCGGAAGCTTTTACTCAAGAAACCAACTTCCAACAAGACTTTAACGGTGATAATCAGATTGGTAATCCCTCCCTAGGTATTCTAGCGGTTTCTGCTAACGTCCCAGAACCCATTATCGGGTCATCAAACGATGATATTCTCACTGGTACTCTGGACAATGATATTCTAATTGGTGGCTTAGGTAATGATACCCTCAATGGTGCTGCTGGAATCGATACTTTAACCGGTGGGGTGGGGACAGACATCTTCATCTTCCAATTTAGTCAGTCCACCTCGACAGCCCTAGACCGAGTTACGGATTTTGCTATTGGTACTGATAAAATTGACCTGCTTAGTCAATCTGGTGCGGCAATTAATGCCCCTCTCGCTTTTACCCGGGCAACAGATAGCACCACGACCAATATTAACACCATTGTTACTAACGTCTTTACCGATGCTGATGGGGCAACAGCCGGAAATCAAGCTCTCGGAATTAACAGTGCTGTTTTAGTGCGGGACAATAGTTCTTCTACTTACCTAATTATCAACGACGGTACGGCGGGTTTCCAAAGTGCTAATGATTTGGTGATTAATCTCACCGGGTTAACGGGTGCTTTCCCGGCGCTCGGTACTATTGCGGTCAATAGTTTCTTTGTCTAGATTGATGGGGGGATTAATTCTCCCCTTTTAACAGTGTTTTTAGTATAGAATTAGGGCAGGTATTGCTAAAGAACCAGAGCGTGAAATTAATTGTCTTTGATGATGAAAGTCAGGTAATCGTGCAATAGAACTCTTGCAAATTAATTATATGTTATAATGATTGGTTAACTAATTTTTTTGGGAAAATTAGTTAACCAGTACATTAGTCCTGAATGAAAACTTGAAGTTTAACTTTTAACTCAAAAATCTTTAGAGCTGCTTTAATTTGGTTATCAAAACCTCTTTATTTAAGCGGCACAAACTATCTCAATTATAAAAATTGAGAATAAATTCTCCTTGACTTGATTAATCTTTAGGCAACTTTTAAGAAGTTGCTATACCTATCCCTAACTCACAGTTATAAATAGCCGCCAACAAGTTAACTCTTAAACTATATCTTCGACGACGATTCCGATATTTACAGGATAATATTTTCAAGATTTTGAGTTTACTATTTATAGGTTCAATGATAATCCTTTCTTTGGCTAAAGCCTTGTTATACTCCTTTAATTTTCCATTTTTCGGTTTCTTTTTCGGTGTATAACTATTACTATGGTATGCAGCTATTCCCTGATAACTACTGTCTTCTATGCTGGTAGTTAAAGAATGAAAACGAACTCGACTTTTTTTAAATAAACTAAAATCATGACCGCTGCCGGCTCTCTTATTCTTTGTGTGATAAGTTTAACTTATATAATAGCGATCGATCTTCGTGTCTTTGTGGTTCGTTCCACTCGCTCGCCAGCAAGACTGTATCTTAGAATACATTTTACCCACCAAACCCAAGAGAGCCATAAATATAGCAAAAGTATAGATGATTTCCTGACCTAAGATCACATTTTATTCTTTTTTCGACTTCCATCTAAGTAATTAGTCACCGCAACAAGGAAGCCTTGTTGACAAAGACAATCCTTGAAACCCTTATAAGTTAAGGAATTCTCTAAAAACAATACAAATGTTCGGCAAAGGGATATTCTCAACAAGCTAGGGAAAACTTAAGTTCTAGCGACTATTATTGACATAACATGATCGATAGTTCAAAGAAACTATTTTTTGCGTATCTCAAAAACCCTGTGTTTTCAGCACTTTTGAGCTTTATCATTCTCAATAAGCGATGCTTATTGAGGTGCCTAATTACCAATCTAAAAATCGAGAAAAAAGCAAAACCGTCTATCGTACCATAAAAAAATTATGCAAGAGGTCTATAAAACCGATGGCAGATAATTTCCACATTTCGACCAATTTTTACCCTCTTCAGGGATAAGATAGTGCTTGTGTTACCTAAAAACTGATCTATGAGCGGCTTTATTATAAAAATAATCTTGATATCGGCTTTGATTTCCCTGGGAATTAAATATCTTGCCCCTTTATTATCGCTCACTCCCAGTCCTCTTAACACTTTAATTCTGGTTTTTACTCCTTTTCTGCTCACGGTTTTTGCCCTCTGGAGACGGACAATAACTGATTAGGAATCTTTCTCCTTTCTCCTTGCTTATCATGACTTTTGGCAGTAGCTTCGGTTTAGTCCTGTTAGTCTTTTGTCTGTTGATTCTCTGGCAAATTCGACAGATTCTCTTATTATTATTGATGGCGATTCTTCTGGCTCAGATTTTAAATTTGGCTGTGACTTGGTGGCAGCGTCATCACCTCAAACGTTCCCACGCCCTAATTATCACTCTTTTTAGCTTCTTTATTGGTATTATCGGTATTTTTGTGGGGATTATACCCGCTTTAGTTCAACAATTTCGCCAATTATTTAGTTTATTACCCCAAGCTATAGAAAGACTCTGGGGACAACTGCATCGTCTTGAGGATTATCTCGATCCTAGTCTGGCCAGTGTCTTCCCGGACTTTAAAACGCTGCTCGCTCAATTACAACCCCTGATTAACCAAATTGCTGACCGGGGTTTGAGCATTTTTTACGGTACTTTCGGCATTATCCTCAGCTTACTGCTAATTGTTGCCCTGAGCTTGATGATTCTCGCCGATCCTGCCGCTTACCACCGTTGTTTTCTGCGTTTATTTCCCGCTTTCTACCGTCCTCGGGTACGATCGATCCTAGAAGATTGCGATCGAGATTTAAAAGCTTGGCTAAAAGGGATTTTCTGTCATATGTTGATTATGACCTTGGGCAGTTGCCTGGGTCTATCCCTGATTGGCATTCCCCTCGCTTTTTCCCAATCTATTCTGGCCGGATTTCTCACCTTTATCCCCAACCTCGGGCCGGTTTTAAGCACGATTTTACCCTTTTCTATCGCCCTTCTGGAAGCTCCCTGGCAACCCTGGGCAGTTTTACTGCTCTACAGCAGTATTTATCTGTTAATTCAATATTTCGACCATCATTCACCGCTGCCCATTTTAACAGTGCGGTCGCTCAAGCTCTTACCCGCTTTTACCCTGTTGGCCCAGTTGTTTTTTGCCTCGATTTTTGGCTTTTTAGGGCTATTTCTGGCGGTTCCCCTGGCGCTTATCGGTCGTATTTGGCTAAAGGAAGCTTTGATCAAGGATATTCTCGATCATTGGCGGATTGGGAATAAAAAATACTAAACTGGGGATCTAGGATTCGAACCTAGGAAATGGCGGGACCAAAACCCGCTGCCTTACCGCTTGGCTAATCCCCATTGCACAGACCTTTTTAATATTAGCATTTATCTCCCCGGTTTTGTCAAGAAGTTTATAAAAATTTTTTACTTCGGGTTTGCGGCAAAAAGTTTTTCGTGGGGGCAGGGTGTGGGGTGTGGGGTGTAGGGTGTGGGGTGTGGGGTGTGGGGTGTGGGGTGTGGGGTGTGGGGTGTGGGGTTTGGGGTGTGGGGTTTGGGGTGTGGGGTTTGGGGTGTGGGGTGTGGGGTTTGGGGTTTGGGGTTTGGGGTTTGGGGTTTGGGGTTTGGGGTTTGGGGTAGGGTTGATTCATGAATCAACCCTACTATGAATCAACCCTAGGGTTTGGGGTATAAGGAGAAAAATCTATGGATAATAGCGCACAAAACTGGTACATTGTCCAGGAAAATACGGGAACTTGTCAGATTATAGCCCTAGAAAACGGAAAAACCCCAGTCAATGGTCAATACTGGGGTCCTTTTGCCGAGCGGGGAGAAGCGATCGCCCGTCGGGTGGGTTTAATTCGAGCGGGCAAATGTCAACCTATTGTTTAGCGGTATTGGTGGGCGTTTTTTTGCCTTCCGCGATTTCTTTTTCTAGGATTTCAAAACCCTTCTTGAATTGAGGATCCTGGAAGGTTCCCACCTGATCCCGTTCCTGTTGAAGATTTTTGCGATCTTCCTCGCTCAGTTCCGACTCCACATCCGGATGAATACCATCTTTATTGATGTCCCGTCCGTCGGGGGTGAGATACTTGGCAATTGTCACCGCTAATCCGGAACCGTCACTAAGACTGCGTACCGATTGCACTAATCCCTTACCAAAGGTTTTCGTACCGACAATAACCGCCCGATCATGATCCTGTAAAGCTCCGGAGAGAATTTCACTGGCACTGGCGGAACCACCATCGACGAGGACAACTAGCGGTTTATTAGTCAAAGCTTGATTGTTAGCCCGTTGACGTTCCGTCACCCCTTTGCGATCGACCGTAGAGACAATTAAACCATCGGGTATCCACATCCGAGCGATTTCGATGCTGGCGTAAAGTAAACCGCCGGGGTTAGAACGCAGATCGAGAATATAACCCTTCACCTCTTCAGATTCCAATTCGCGAATCGCTTGACTCATATCGCCACTAGCTTGGGCGCTAAATTGATTGAGACGGATATAACCAATTTTACCGATCGGGGTGTTTTCCGTGCGGGCCCGCACTGGGTGAATTTCAATTTTGGCCCGGGTAAGAGTCAATTCTTTCTTCTCCTCACCCCGTTGAATCGTGATCTTAACGCTTGTCCCCACTTTGCCGCGGATCATGCTCACCGCTTGCTCCAATTCCATGCCTTCGGTAGATTTACCATCGATAGCGATAATCACATCTTTAGGCAGCACACCAGCTTTAGAAGCGGGAGTATCTTCAATGGGTGAAACCACGACTAACTGCTTGGTTTTCTCATCTTTGGTCAGTTGAATCCCTACCCCAGTCAATTCTCCCGATGTATCGATCTTCATATTGTTAAACTCTTTGGGATCCATAAAACGGGTATAGGGATCATTGAGAGTTTTCAACATCTCACGGATAGCGGTGTATGCTTCCTCTTGATTTTTGTAGGAACGATTTAAATACTGATTGCGGATGGCGTTCCAATCCGATTGATTAAAAGTGCCATCTAAATAAGTGCGGTTGATGATCTGCCAAACCTCATCAACGGTTTCCTTGGGACTTTCCTGAAAAAAAGCTTGACTTTGGGAGAGACGGAATCCCGCCCCCGTGACGGCGACGGTAGACAGGACCACTGCTGTAGCACCGAGAACAAGTCCGCGTTTGTTGATAACCATAGGTAATTTTCAGATAAATTAGGCTGTTCTTGCCGAAATGCTCTTTCTGGCTGACCGTCGAAATATCTTGGCAAAAAGGAGCGTTTAGGTTTACTGGAGACAGACAAAAGAACGCCTGTAGACTACTACTGTTATAACATTTATTATCTCTTTCTTTGTCAAACTGGTTATTTGAGTGGCGATCAAGTTGCCAGCAGCCCACCTCGCGACCTAAGATAACAGCAAAACTGTCCCGGATTTTCCCTATGAGCGATCAAATCCCTTCTTCCCTCTCCCTGGAACAAAAACGACAAAACCTGCGCCACCAAAGGCGATCAAAGGTGTGGCAAGCTCTAGGTCGCTTTCTGGTGGTTAGTGGTTTAGCGACGGGATTAGCTTGGGGGATGACTTCACCCTATTGGACAATTACCAAGGCCGGACAGGTGGAAATCGAAGGCACGGAATTAATGTCGTCCGAGTCGATTCGTGCTTGGCTAAAATTAAGCTATCCTCTATCTATCTGGGAATTACCCACCCATCAATTGCGAGCAAAACTAGCGGCTATTCCCGCTATTGCCGACGTTAAGATCGAGCGGCAATTATTACCCCCGAAAGTGATTGTTTCTATTCAAGAAAGAAAACCTGTTGCCCGTTGGCGTTCTCATCAACAGCAAGGTTTTTTAGATGCCACCGGAACGATAATTCCTCAAAACTATTATGGTCGAACTCTACCCAAAAGCCAATTACCTAGCCTAGAAGTGCTTGGTTACGACCGACAATATCAACAACAGTGGCAAAAAATTTATCCCTTAATTGATAACTTATCGATTAAAGTTACCGCCATCGATTGGCGCAATCCTAGTAATCTTGTACTAAAAACTGAACTGGGACAGGTCTATTTAGGTTTTTATAAAGATAGATTGCCGGAAAAATTAACCGCTCTCGTACAATCACGGCAATTGTCATCCAAGATACCTCTAGCGCGAATTATCTACATTGACCTGAGCAATCCCGATGCTCCCACTGTACAATTAAAACCGCAGCCAGCCCCTAGGGTTGCCAAAGTAACGGCAACTGGCAGGGATTAACTGGAATTGATCAGTAAATAACTGCAATTATTCCCCTTATGTATTGCCAAAAAAACCAAATTATGATTTTATGAACAAGAAACTGATAATGTAGATACTGGAACCGACATAATATTAGTGATAGTGTTAACATTGCATCTCTGATTCATCAAACCAATAACAGAATCTTGTACTAATAGTGTTCCAATTCCAATGACATCGATTAATGAAATTGTTTCCACCTATCCCAATCTGAACAGTAACGATTATGCCAGTTCAGCTATGAGCGAAGATAATCATTACTCTCAGAATAATGCTGGAGTATTATTTACTCGTCCCCATGAATCACAGATGACACCCCGAGAAGAAAGTCGTAGTAATCGCATCGTGCCGAGCAATGTCGCCAAGATCAAGGTGATCGGGGTCGGCGGTGGGGGCTGTAACGCCGTTAACCGCATGATCGCCAGTGGCGTGACCGGAATCGAATTTTGGGCAATTAACACCGACGCGCAAGCCCTAGCCCATTCCTCCGCCCCCCAGAGGTTACAAATCGGGACAAAATTAACCCGAGGCCTAGGGGCGGGCGGCAATCCGGCCATCGGACAGAAAGCGGCGGAAGAATCTCGGGATGAAATCGCCCAAGCATTGGAAGGAACCGATCTAGTCTTTATTACCGCCGGCATGGGCGGTGGCACGGGAACGGGGGCCGCTCCAATTGTGGCCGAAATTGCCAAAGAAATCGGCTGTTTGACCGTGGGAGTTGTGACCCGTCCCTTTACCTTCGAGGGTCGTCGTCGCACTAATCAGGCCGATGAAGGGGTGGGCGGTTTACAAAGTCGGGTCGATACCCTGATTATTATCCCCAATAACCAGTTATTACAGGTAATACCCGCCGAAACTCCCCTACAGGAGGCTTTTCGCGTCGCTGATGATGTGCTGCGGCAAGGGGTACAGGGTATCTCGGATATTATCACTATCCCCGGTCTGGTGAATGTGGATTTCGCCGATGTGCGGGCAGTGATGGCCGATGCGGGTTCGGCCCTAATGGGCATCGGCATCGGTTCCGGAAAATCTCGGGCTAAGGAAGGAGCGATCGCTGCTATTTCCTCGCCGTTACTGGAATCCTCGATCGAAGGGGCGAAAGGCGTAGTCTTTAACATCACTGGTGGTCAAGATCTAACCCTACATGAAGTCAATGCCGCCGCCGAAATTATCTATGAAGTGGTGGATCCCAACGCTAATATCATCTTTGGGGCAGTAATTGACGAGAAAATGCAGGGAGAAGTCAGAATTACCGTCATTGCCACCGGTTTTTCCGGCGAATCCCCCTCTCGTCCCACCACTAACAAGGTGGTGATCAATACCCCCGCACCTAGTCCTGTCCCGACTCCCGAACCAGCAAAACCCGCAGGATTAGATATCCCCGAATTCTTGCAACGTCGTCGTCCTTTTGATCGCTAACCTCCTATGACTGCCATTGCCCTCACCATCGCCGGTTCCGATAGTGGTGGCGGCGCGGGAATTCAAGCTGATTTGAAAACCTTCGCCTTCCACCGAGTTCACGGGACCTGCGCCCTTACCTGCGTTACCGCCCAAAATACCCTGGGGGTCGAGCGCGTCGAGTCCTTAAGTCCAGAAATGGTGACAGCCCAAATCGATGCCGTGGTCGGGGATCTGGGTGTGCAAGCGGTCAAGACAGGAATGCTGTTCAGCAGCGAGATTATCGAAGCAGTGGCCGAGGCGATCGAGCGCTGGCGTTTGACCAGTTTAGTGGTGGATCCGGTTATGGTTTCGCGGGTAGGAGCCAAATTAATTGATGATCGAGCTTTAGATAGTCTTTTTAATAGTTTAATTCCTCTGGCTTCGATTATTACCCCTAATCGTTACGAAGCGCAGCTTTTAAGTGGCATCGAGATCAATGATTTTGAGGCGATGAAAGCGGCCGCCGAAATTATTTTCCAGAAGTCGGCCACACCGGTATTAGTGAAAGGAGGAGGTATGAAAGGCCGGCTGCGTGGGGTTGATATCTGCTTTGATGGGCAGGAATGGGAAACTTTTAAGACCAGAAGCGTCGAAACCAATAATACTCACGGGACTGGTTGTACCCTATCGGCCGCGATCGCCGCTAACCTCGCTTTGGGTGATGACCTGAAAATAGCGGTGAAAAAAGCCAAGGATTACGTTACTAACGCCCTCGATCATTCCCTCCCTATCGGTCAAGGAACCGGTCCTGTGGGGCATTTTTACCGCTTAAAAGCCCTAAATTAGTCAAAATTCATGACCACTACGCCGCGTATTTCCCCCCAAGTACCCCAGAGTTGCACTGATCGCCCCTCGGTTCCCCTCTCGGTCTATCGAGAATTGGTCAAAGAATTGCAGGCCAGCCAGGTACGGGTGGAATTTCTAGAAGCACAAAACCAGCAACTTGTCAAGAGTAATCGGCAATTACGTCAGGAAATCGAGACAGTAGTTGATCAGGGAAGACGATTAGAAAAAGTGGTAAAGAGTTTTGAGAGGAATCCCGTCGAGGAACCCTCCTTCGTCATCCCGGTTCCTCCCCGTTTGGTTACACCTCCCTCTCCTTCGCTGCGGGTTAAGGAAGAAATCCCGGTCACTCGTCCCATCACCGTTACTGCTTCAAAACAGCCATTTTCTAAAAATAGTTGGTTATTGGTCGGGTCAATTATTGTCGTGGTTCTTACCTCCGGTTTAGGGGCTTTTTGGCTTATTTCTGCCTCTAGAAACCCGGGTTCGACCGACTGATTGACTACCACCTCGGCATTTTAAGCTTAATTTCTTGCCCTTAGTCGGTTTTAACAGTCAGGGAAGTGGCTCTTCTAGGTTCTGTGTGATAAGTTTAACTTACAATATGATCGATCAATCTTTGTGTCCTTTGTGTCTTTGTGGTTCGTTCCACCCCCTCGCTAGAAGGAATGTATCTTAGAATACATTTTACCCACCAAATCCAAGAGAGCCTGGAAGTTACCCCCCTGACAATTCTCTTAAACTCGGTTTCAGTTCCCATCTGTTGCCCCTAGGCTTTCTGTTCCTGTTTAGATTTATGTAGGGGATCCATATAAATCTCTAAGCGCTTAAATACCACGGAGGAAAGGGTAGTTAAAACCAAATAAACTAAAGCAACGGCGATATAAATCTCGAAAGCTTTATAGGTAGTGGCTACCATTAATTGACCTTGCCGGAATAACTCTTCAAAACCGATTACTGCCGCTAAACTGGTATCTTTAATTAGGGTGATAAATTCATTCCCCAAGGGTGGCAACATCCGGCGAAAAGCTTGGGGAAAAATCACCTCGCGCATGGTTTGCACTGGGGACATTCCTAGACTAGAACAAGCTTCCCATTGACCATTATCGATCGATTGAATACCGCCGCGCATAATTTCAGCTAAATAGGCCGCTACATTTAAACTTAGGGCAAATAGGGCCGCCGGTAAACGATCTAAGTCGATATTTAAGCCAATTTCTCGGAACAACCCGGGCAAACCAAAATAGATCAAGAATAATTGCACCAGCATCGGTGTTCCCCGAAAGAAATCCACATAGATGCGGCAAATTATTTTTAACCATTTGTAGGGAGAAATCAGGGCAATAGCCACTAAAGTTCCGCCGATTAACCCGAACAGAAAAGACAGAACCGTTAACAGAATTGTCCAGGGAACCCCTTTAAAAATCAGGTTATAGAATAATTCTCCCCAGTTAAAACTCGATTCCTGTAAATTCTTTAAAGCTGGGGCAACTAAGGGTAATTCTGGCGGTTTTTCTCCAAACCATTGCCGAAAAATAGCATCGTACCGACCACTTTCTATGACTCGACCGAGAGCATCATTAATTAACTGGAGATAGGGGGAATTTTTGGGTAAAGCAATGCCGTAGAATTCTTCCGTTAATAATTCTCCGACTACTTTTACACCTCGTAAACCCGCTTGTTTAATTGCATACAAAGTCACGGGTTTATCGTTAACTACCGCATCAACTCGACCATTAATTAATTCCTGCAAAGCTAAAGCCGCCGAGTCAAATTGACTAACCACTGACCCGGGTATTTTTATCGCTTCTAAGGCTCCCGTTGTGCCAATTTGGACGGCAATTCTTTTGCCTTTTAAGTCTTCAAAATTTTGGCTCTTCCGAACTTGTCATGTAAAATTAAAGAAAAAACAGACAATTATTGCTGACCAATAAAACAATAATTTATCTTTAAAAGCTGACTATGCTTGCAATACAGCAATTTATTGGTTAAA